>Ga0209166_10000328_pt1 | contig 56458 bp, 37 predicted proteins | sample Coa_R1_3_FD_187151 | JGI IMG/M metagenome (GOLD analysis project Ga0209166, IMG submission 187151) | Surface soil microbial communities from Centralia Pennsylvania, which are recovering from an underground coalmine fire - Coalmine... | ecosystem: Environmental > Terrestrial > Soil >...
AAAAAAAAAAAAAAAAAAGAAATATTAATTAAAAATAAAAAGATAATTAATATAAAGATATGGAACGTATTATGAATTTAGGAAAATAAATAAATATTTTTCTATTTTTGACGAGGAAGAGGATTATTTCGAAAACGTATGCTATTATATTAGGAGGTATAGCTAAATCATATAATAATACTATATTGATATATATTATATATCTACCTATGTTTATTTTATTAGTTATTACACGGTTTACGTTAATTGTTGATAAAATAAAATAAGTTTAGATAAAACTAATAATTAGTTTGCTTAAAAAGAAAAAGAAATAAATTAATTCTTTTGATCAAGATTAGGTGATAGTATTAATAATATATGTGTATCCAATGTGAAAACAAAATCACAAAAAAACTGAGTGAACTGAATCATCTTAGTAACTTAAGGAAAAACAAATCAACCGAGATTCTATGAAGTAGTGGTGAGCGAAAATAGATTAGTCTGAAATATATTTACCTTGGTAAAAAATTCGTTGTACTATAAATGTTAATATTAATATAAATATAATAATAATAATTATAAATTAATTAGTTAAAACGTTCATATAATGAGGCAAAAAATCTAAAGTATTAAAATATTCGAGGATTAATTAATAGTGATAACATTTATTATTACTATTATCCATATTGGTTAAAACGTAAGTCTCAAAAATATATAAAGAAAGTAGAATGGATAAAAAACTGTTTGAAATATAAAAATAATTAAATATAAAATTAATTAATAATAAAAGGGGAACCTTCCTCTAAGACTAAATATGATATAATAAGCGATAGTGAAAATACAAGTACCGTGAGGGAACACGTTTGAAAAGTAATTTTAAAAGCAGCAGGAGTTTTTTAAGATTAAAAATTGACTGCGTACCTTTTGTATAATGGGTTAGCAAGTTTATGTTAATAGCAAGAACAAAAAAAGAAGTTCGTAGATAAAACAACTATTCCAATCGCTCAGATATGGGAATTAGTTATTAACATAAGACCCGAAACCTGACGATCTTGCCCAATCCAGGTGTAAGACCGAACAAGTGAATGTTGCATAATTCTTTGATGAGGTTGGGCAAAGAGAAATTCAACTGTTGTCAGGAGATAGCTGGTTTTTCGTGAACGCTATTTTTGTAGTTATGTCATATGACTTAAGCGAGTGTACAGTATATGAATTCAAATAAGATTTGATTGAAATAAGTATGGAAGTAATTGAAAGGGTAGTAATCCAAATATTTATTTTTAGGATGATGTTAAACTTAAAATTATGGAAAGAAATGGAAATAAATAATCCAATATTCATCTTTAAGGATAGCTCCTTTATATTAGCTATATATTCCATGTAGTGTAAGTAAAGGGTCGTTTTTATAATAGTGTGATCTAAAGATGTCCTAGTTTAATAAATAAGCAAGGAGTAAATCAATATCTTAACAATTTGGGGGATCGTACAGATTCTATCAATGGATTTTTATCTCGGAATTCGTAAATAAGATAATGACAAGTCAGACTTATGGTGACAAGGTCGTAAGTCAAGAGGGAAACAGCCCAAAGCAAGAGTATAAGGTTCCAAAATTATTGTTTAGTGTAAAAAAAGATGTTTGCCCTGGCCCTATTTTATCAGGATGTTGGCTTGGAGATTGCCACGATCTAATGAGTATGTAATAATTCGCTGATTCTGTTTGACGGGGGATAGCACTGAGAAATTTAATGGAACTAAAACAATATACCGTATCCTTGCGTTCAAGTCTAATTATATATTTTTATATTTATATAATTTAATTGAACGGTAACGAAACATTCGGTAATAGTTTGAAAAGTAGTGTTTCATTACTTGGACTTATCTGAAGAGAGAATGCTAACATGAGTAACGTTAAAGGAGGTTAAATTTTAATGGTTTTTACATAAAATTATAAAATCCTCCTCGCCTTAAGCATAAGGGTTTCAATATTATTCGCTTATCGAATATTGAGTTATGTAACGGTTTCTAAGATTTTTACGAAAGGATTAATTGAAGAGAAAATATATAAACATTTAAACATATTGTCAATTTATGTGAAAAATTGACCAGGAAATTTATGTTTTTGATTTTTATCTTTATTACTCGGTTTTGTTTTATTATTATAACATCGCATAATATATATGTAAAATTACCGATTGTTCTCAGGAAAAAGCATTTTCCTTTTTAGTATTACAATAGATTATTATGACTAATCTTGAACAAAGTAAAGATAAAAGAATATATAATTTTTTATAAATTATATTCACTAAAAAAAAAATTATAGAAATATAAATATTTGTAATTATGATTTTTTAATTTGAATATTATTTTTATTTTTTTTTTTATTAACCGTACCCTAAACCGACACTGGTATGCTAGTTTAGTAAACTAAGGCGTATGAGTTAACTATCGCGAAGGAACTCGGCAAAATTCTCCCGTAACTTTGGAAGAAGGGAAACCACCAATTTATTGAAAAATTTGTTGTACCTTTTTAATAGTAATAAAAACATTATTAGGAATTAATTGTTTACAATACCAAAAAAATAATTAATTTAAATGAATAAGTTTAATTTTATTTTCGAGATTAATTTATACTTTAGGTATTCATTAGTTATTTATAAAATTATTTTTATCTGTTTTCTAGGTCAAGATCGAGCCCCCATCTGCATTGCAGATGGGGGCTCGATCTTGGTTCGATTTTTTACTCCTTTAGGAAATTGAAAATCGAGCTCTGGAGAAAGGGAAATATTCGCTTAGAATTATTGTATTAGTTAATTAATTATATTATTTATGTGTCTAAGAGTAGCTTCTTAAATTATATAATTAAATATAATATAGTTCATTATATTTATATATTTATATATTTATATATTTATTTTAATTTCTATGCGGAAGTTTCCTATTTTTTATGCTAATAAAATATAATATAATACTTATAAATTATATATCAATATATATATTTAATAAGTTTGCTAACCTTAGTAAATATTATATTCTATATAATTTTAGGAATTCGATATTATATTATATAAAGTAGTTATATTATAAAAAATTTGATATATATTTATACGATAAATTAAAATATTCATTTTTATAAATAAGATAATGAAGTTTCCATGATAACGTTAATCTTATTTAAATTGAATAAAATGAATATTAATAGGCATAATACAGAATGCTTTTTCAATAAGGACTGGTACCAGAAAATCGTGTTGTACAACTGTTTACTTAAAACACAGCACTTTGCTGAGAAAATATCCACGTATAAGGTGTGAGGCCTGCCCGATGCTTAAAGCTAACTGAAGTTACTTTAAATAATGAAAATAGTTAAAAAATAACTGTTTTATTAATAATAATGGTGACTTAAGGAACCTCTAGTCAATGGCGGCCTTATCTATAAGGGTCTAATTTTTATTTACATAGCGATTATGTATATTTAGGGCCCTAAAAAAATTTAGCTATATGCTGAAACTCTTTGTTCTAATCTAATATATTAAAACTATATAGTTTTAATATATTATGTGACTATCAGCAGGAAAATATAAATAACTTAATGATAGACAATAATTATAAATTTTGATTAGCAGGATTCGTTGAAGGAGAAGGTTCTTTAACTATTTCGATAATCGACCATGATAAAGCAACTCATGGTATTTTGTTACAACCAGAGTTCAATGTATCTCAGCATTTAAATGGACTCAGTATCTTAGAATCTTTTAAAACATTATTTAATGGTAAAGGGCAAATTCATAAGAAATCCGGCTCTAAAAATGTTTGAGTCTTTACGCTTAAAGGTATAAATAATTTAAATGATTATATTATACCTTTTTTTATGGAATTTGTAGTTAGATATTCCTCTAAATACAAAAATAAGGAATTCGAGAAATTTGTCTTTATTTTGAGAAAATTAAAAGAGAATTCGTCCCCGCCCACTGCGGGTGGGAGCAATGTTTTACCTTCTACCTTATTAAATAAGGTCGAGATTAAAAAATCCAAATTTAAAAAAGATGAATTTATTGATTTAATAAAATTGATATATACTTTAAATCCGGATGGTAAAGGGAAAAAACGAAAACGAAGTTTATCAGAAATATTATCAATTATAGAAGATAAAAATTCTAAAAATTAATACTTAAATAAATTTATTAATTATCCTCAGAGACCATACGCTAAACAATATTATTTTTAATATAGTAATATTGATAAGATGGTCCATCCAAATTATACGTCCCAGCCCCTACAGGGCTGGGACGTATAATTTATTTGCCTAAGGTAGCGAAATGCCTTGGCCATTAAATGTGGTCTTGCATGAATGGCGTAATGATACAACAGCTGTCTCCGCGATAGCCTCAGTGAAATTGTAATGATCGTTAAGATACGATCTTCACCCATAGATAGACGGGAAGACCCTAGCAGCTTTACTACTTTTAGTTATTATCTATTTATTCTCTTTTTCTTATATTTTTTTTATTGATGAATATAATTATTTTATAATTTATTGATTTCTTGTCGAATGAATTGAGATTAAAACAATATATTTATATTAGATATTTAATTGTTTTCCTCTAAGTTCATATATAATAATAAATTAAAAAGGATAAATTTAATATATAAAATAATAATTGTTTTTCATTTATTATTTATACGTTTATTTATAATTTTTTTATAATTTTTATTTATATAAAATATATAAATAAAAATCAAGTCCCATAGGAATCAAAATTATTATTAAATATGTTTTGATGGGGGATTTTATTATATTAATATATTACTAAAATTTTATATAATTAGGGTAATTTTGGACAATAAATATATTAAGAGTTTAAATTAGAAAATATTTTCTAATGTACCATTTTATATTATTATAAAGGGACTGAACTAATATTTTTATTATATAAAATACATAAAATGGGTGATAAAAAATTTAAACTTAATTTAAATTTTTTTAATATTGTATTTTTATATAATAGCCAAGTTATGATTAAGTAAGTTTTAAAATGATAATTTTTAATATATATGAATAATGTAATTTGTCATAGCATAGCTTCGATAACTATAGATATAATTTATTATATATTATATTGTAAATTATTAAATTGATAAACTTAAAAGAATAGTTGGATAATTTTATTAATTAATAAAATTATTTTATTAGATGTTTTTTGACTAAGCGGTAGTTTATGTGGGGCGCAGTTCCCAAAAATAGTATCTGGGAAGTCTAATAACATTGGACAAAATTATCTTTATTTACAAATTTTTATACAACGTACCCGTCCCCGCCCCTACGGGGCGGGGACGGGTACGTTGTATGTAAATATATATTATGTAACTTAATATAAGGTATATAATATATAGATATCAAATTCATGAAAAATTTTATATATTTGGTTTTAATTTTGTATATTACCGAATTAGGTGATAGAGGTACGCTTCACCCAGACGGAACTGGGATCTATACAATAAAAAATTAGTAGATGAATATAAAGTACATTAATCCTGAATTTGTACTTTTATTGTTTTAAATTTTTGAGTATATTTTAAATTATATGTTATCTATTTAAGAAATGTTTAAATAACAATAATAGTATGATTTTTATTTAAATATTCATGTATCATGATATTAGATAGATATTTATTAATTGAATTATTAAGAGTGAGCTAAAGTTTAATGGCATATAGCGTGCCTAACTGTGAGACCGACAAGTCATACAGACACGTAAGTGGGGCATAGTGACCAAAGGCACATATAAGGATTGATGGCCTTGATTAACGGATTAAAGTTACGCTAGGGATAACAGGCTGATAATGCGGGCGAGTACTCATTGAACGCAAAGTTTGGCACCTCGATGTCGACTCTGATTATCCTCCTGGTGGAGAAGCTAGGAAGGGTTCGGCTGTTCGCCGATTAAAAATTAACGCGAGTTGGGTTAAGTACGTCGTGAGACAGTACGGTCCCTATCTTCTATGGGAAGCTAAAGTAAAATAAGGATGGAGCCTTCGTACGCAAGGACTAGGACCTACTAACCTCTGGTGTTCCCGTTGTTGAAGTTTTTTTTTCTGTATTAGAGTTAACCTATTCAAATAGGACGGGTTAATTATATCCCCATATGGGAATTAGGTATATATGATTATTATTTTCACCTTATATACAAACTAAGGCACCGCAGGATAGCTAAGTTAGCTAAAGAGTAAGAGCTGAACGCATATAAAGCTCGAAATCAACCTTACTATACTTTTCTGATAAATAAGTAGTAGACTACTACTAACTACTTCTAGGCAAGGTCTATAATTACTGTAACTTATTTAGGTTATCTTGTGCTAGTAATATTTTACATCTTTATAATACTCTTATCTTATATTCCAACCCACGCGGCCCAATTTTTAATAATAATATTGGCCGCGGATATTAAAAATATTTACCCATTCCAATCCATTTCATAGGGATAAGGGAATAATCTATAATATTTCGCGCCTCGCCGGGGCGCGGATGGGACTATTTTATATATGACTTATTCATCTTTTGAATAAGATATATTATATAATTTTAAATATATATTTTATTATTTGTTCCACACCGTCGCATATATGCGACGGTGTGGAACAGAATTAGAGATATGAATTATGCGGATAGGTGTCATGGTTGCACGTCAGACTCATACCCTGAAGGCAGGAGGTTCGAATCCTTCATCCGCACTTATAAAATTTTAATATTAATTAATTTTTATGATTTATAAATTATTATATAATGAGGTTTTTTAACTTAACTGGTTAAAGTGCTTGTTTGATAAGCGGGAAATATAAGTTCGAGTCTTTTAAAAACCACTATAATTTGAAAAATTTTGAAATTAGAATTTAGTTAATGGTTAATATAATAATATATATTAAAAATTTTAATAAATAAAATAAATATAAATAAATTAATTATATTAGAGAGATAAAAGTCAATATATATTAAATAAAAAAAAAAAGAATAATATTTATCAATATCGAATTCGATATTGATAAATATTAATAGTATAATATATTATACTTTTATTATAATATGTTAAGTTTATTTATTGTATTTATAAATAGTATTATTATATTTTTGATATTATTATTATGTTTAGATTATTATTAAAAAAGTGGATAAATGATATGACATTAGATATATATAATAATATATTATAGTATTTTATCTAATAAAAATAATAAAAAATTAATGTCCTATTTTTTAAATTCCATTGAATTTAAAAATATTAAAATAAAAGATAATAATAATTTACATGTTAATAAGTATGAACAAAATTTATTAGCTCAAAAATATAATAAATATATTTATGTATTGCAAAAATTAGATAATTATAATACATATGAATTAAATCATTATGAATTTAATAAAAAAAGTTTACTTAATTTAGATTATAATAATAATAAATTGTTTCATGTAAATAAAAATGCTAAGTTATTAAAAAATAAAGTATTAGAAGAACATATGATAAATATAAACTCTAGAAAAATGAATTATAATTTAACAAAACCACATTATTTTTTTACATATCAATATAATGAGAAAAGTATGCCAACTCAGATTAAACATTGAACTAGTAGTACATATAATTTTTTAAAAAGTGAAAAAAGAGGAAATAATTTTAAAGATATATATACTAGTAAATTAATAAAATTATTTTTTAATATTAAATTTTTGAAAAAAAGAAGTATTTGAGATAATGAAATGATGATAGGATTAAAATTAAAAGTGAAACCTTCTTTTATGAAAGAAGTTAATACTTCAATTAAATATACATCTAGTAGATCTCGATTAGCTGTGGTAAAACTTACTACATTCCCATGACAACTTCTTACATTAGATTGAGTTAGAAGACAATTTGATTTATCTACTATTTTAAAAGAATTTTTTACGTTAAACAAATCTGATTTTAGTGGAGGTTATTATGCCAAGAAAAAAAAATACATGAGAAAATTGAAAAGAATTTTCATTAGTAGACCTTTATTTAAACATACCTCTTTTAATTTAATAATTGATTTATTTGTCTATAATAATAAAAGATACACATTTAGAAGATTAAGTAATATTAGTATAAGAAGAAGTATATATAAATATATGTATAGTATGTATATTGATTATTATGAAAAAATTAAAGATACTATTAATAGACCACGGTTTTTTTATATTAACTTGATTGAACCTAGAATTCATAAATATTATAATTGAATTGTAAAATATTATGGAGAATTACTAGTAATAAAAAATAAACCTATGATATTAGTTTTATATTTATTATTATTACAAGCTAATTTTGTTAATAAATTAAAATTAAATTCAATTAAAAACAATATTATTAATAATATTAATAAATATTTTAGTTATAATATTATTGATAATAGTGAAAATAAAAGATATAGTCAAAATATTAATTCTTTATTATTATCAAAAAAAGGGGAAATAAATGTTAAAAATAAACATAATATTATTTTTAAAAGATTTAATTTAAAAAAGAATTTTTATAATATAAATATTTACAAATATTTATTAATTAAGGAAAATAATAAATTATTTAATTTGAGTAAAAAAAGTATAGAAAAGAAGGAATATGATTCTAACGAAACTATACATCAAAAAAAGAAAAAAAATATAAAAAACATAAAATCTAAATATATTAAGTATAAAAATTATTTAATTGATTTAGAAAGAAAAGGCAATTCCCCTGTTGATTTAAATAGTTTAAGTTTATGAAATTCAAAAGGATTAGGTAAACATTATAGAACTCCCGATGGTATTATAGATAATTTTCCTAGTAAATTAAAAAATAAGAAAAATTCAAGTTTCTCTTACAAGAATTATAAAAAAAAGTATTTAACTGATTATAATGAAAATAACGTACTTTTTGATAATAATAGTAAAAAAAAGAATTCTGATCTTTGATATAAAAGAAGAAATAAATTAGTACCATCTGTATCCCATAGGGACGCGATAAATTTATTTAATAATAGTTATAAAAAAAATAATATATTTAATTCTAATAAAGATAAAATTAATATTAATTTAATATCTAAAGTAAAAGAAGAAAAAATTACAAAATTTGAAAATAATGAAGATTTTTATAGTATAGAAGGATTAAATAAAGAACAATATATTAATGAAATTCATAAAGAAATAAAAAAAAGTACTTTATTAAATAATGTATTTACTTCATTTTATATTTATAATAAAGGTTCAAAATTGAACAAAGGGAGTAATAGTAATTCTTTTATTAATACTGAAAATATTAATGAAAGAATTCAATATGTTAATAAAAAAAATAAATTTCAAGATTTAAAGGATAAAAATAATAGTAAAAATTTTACTAATAGTAAAATTTTATGAGATAACCTAGATTATTCTATTATTGGAGCATTATCTAAACATATTTACATTAATAAGGGCATATTATTTGGGTCTAACTCATTTCAAATAAATTTATTATTAAATGAAATAAAGAAATTTAAAGGATTCGGTAATATATGATATCTAATGTATTTTATTAATGTAATTAAAAAAGAGTTTTATATAGTAAATAAAGATATAATAATTTCAAAAAATTTTGATGTTCGACCAGAATTATCTTATAAAAAAGATAATATATTTATTTTTGATAAAAATAATATTTTTGAAAATAAAACTTTGAATTATAATAATAAAAAATATAAAGCAAAATTACACATTTGACCTTCATTATATTCTAACAAAAGAGAAGATAATTTAAATTTTAAATTAGGTTATAATGAAAAAATTTTTAAGCCTTATTATAGATATATGATTCCTTTTATTATTCTAAATTCATATTATTCCCTGAGTTATTATATTGGTTATCTTAATCCATTAAATTCTATTAGTAGTTATTTAACTAAAAAATTAAATAGTATTAAGCATAATAATATTAAATTATTTAATTTTTTAACGGTTAAAATATTATTAGATCTATTACATTATAACTATCGAAGTTGAATACGAATAAAAGCAAAATACTATTATATAAGAAAATTAAGATATTATGAAAAAAAATTTTACAAGTTAACAGTTAATAATTGATTAGCTGGTCTTAGATTTCTTAAAAAATTAAGAAAGACACCTAGAAATTTTTGATTAAGATATCATAAAGGTGCAAGTTATTATTTTGAACGAATTGTTCAAAATGCGGAATTAGATACTAAAAGAAAAATATTTGTTCCTTTTGTTCTTTATTTTGAAGACATTCTTTTCAATATTTATGGAAAATGGGTTATTGTAAGGTTATGACCTCTTAAAAAATATTATTTAAGTAGTTATATATTAGCTAAAAGAGTTCTGTTATTAATACTTTGACGACGTAAACGAGGTACTCGTAAATGGAGTGCTAGCCGTATTTCATTAAGATTAATAGAAAATTTTAAATATTTAGAGATTCAAAAAGCTTATAAATATTTTATTTATAATTCTTCTCCTTGACCTCGTGATTTATTATTGAAATTGAGTAATGCTAATAAAACTGGTTCTTTGAGTTATAATGAATTAGAATTTGCTAATCTTAAAGAAGATAGATTCCATTATCTTAATAGTTATACTTTATTATTTAATAATCTTTCTAATTTTATACCATTATTTAATTATAATTATCGTTCAGTACATAATGATTATATTAAATTTATGAATAAAATTCATTTTCTAAATAAAAAACCTAGATTTTTTTCTAGAAATGAGTTTGTTTATTTTTGATTATTACCTTTTAGAAATTATTTAATGAAATTAACTCGAACTACTGATATTACTGGTGTTAAATTTAAAATTTCCGGTAGACCATCTTTTAAAAGAAGTAATAATAGAAAAGTAAATAATATTTATAATTATGGTAATCGTCTTGTTCCTAAACATTATAGTCGAATTTTAGATAAAAGTATTTCTCTTCCTATCCCTCGACTTAGAGGTTATTTGAAATCTCAAATTGAATCTTCTATTAGTATATCAAAAAGTAGAAATGGGTCTGTTTCTCTTAAAGTTTGAATATCTTCCTTATTATCAGTCGATGTTCATGAATTATTGTTACATCTTGTACGAATAAAAGGTTTATATTATCAATTAGTTAATAGATATTATTCTACTGATTCTTCCTTACGGAATTGGAAATGAAAATAATACTAAAGACAATAAATAAAGTAATAAACAGTAAATAGTTGTAAAATAAGAAATAAAAAGAATTATTGTAATTTAAAATAATAATTAAATAAATATAATTATTTAATTATATTGCTTTAAATTTTATTACTTAAAATTTATAGATACTACCTCTATTTATATAATTATTACTTTATATAAGGGTATTACCCTTACTTACCCTTACCCTGGGAATGTAACTCAATTGGTAGAGTATTCGCCTTTTAAGCGAAGGGTTATAGGTTCGATTCTTATCATTCTCATTATTATTTTTTGTTTTCCTTGTATATTGATTTCGTTCCGTTACTTTTTTTATAATAAATTGAACAGGATAGATATTGGAATAATGGATTGTTGACTAATTGGTAGGTCCCTGGCATTTGGACCCAGTTTGTGAAAGTTCAAATCTTTCCAATCCAATATTATATTTAAACTATATTATAAAGTTTGAGATAAAGATTATATTTTAAATTGTAATGTTAAATATTTTTTATTTTGACGAAATTTTATTTGTATTATATAGAAATAGATTTTGTTTTAATACCTTCCCTAATTAATAATCTCATTCTTTAATATTATTTAGTATTAGATATTATTTATTATAATAATAATTATAAATAATAATTTCTGTTACTTTACCACCCCGTCCCATAATGGGACGGGGTGGTAAAATGTTTAAAGTAATTTATAATTTACTTTAATAAGTAGTTACTATCATGAGATATTACAATTTTCTCTTTTTGTGAATTTTTTCTTCCTATGGATTGTTGGCAAGTAAATAAATTTATGTTTTATAATAAAAATAGAATAAATTTAGTATCAGAAGTGTCACGAGCTGATTGATGGAGAAGATGACTTTATAGTACTAATGCGAAAGACATTGGTACATTATATCTTTATTTTGCTATTTTTAGTGGAATGATAGGAACATGTTTATCATTACTAATAAGAATAGAATTAGGATCGCCTGGTACACAAATATTAGCAAATGATGCTCAATTGTATAATACAATCATTACAGCCCACGCTTTCCTTATGATTTTCTTTATGGTTATGCCTGGGATGGTTGGAGGTTTTGGTAACTTTTTTGTTCCTTTACTTATAGGGGCAGTCGATATGGCATTCCCTCGATTAAATAATATAAGTTTCTGATTACTTCCTCCTTCATTGATTTTATTGCTATCTAGTTCTTTTGTAGAATCTGGAGCTGGTACCGGTTGAACTGTTTACCCTCCATTAGCAGGAGCACAAGCACATAGTGGTGGATCAGTTGATCTAGCCATATTTTCATTACATTTAGCAGGAATTTCATCTATGCTGGGTGCTATGAATTTCATTACAACAATCATAAATATGCGAATGCCAGGGCAAGTATTACATAAAGTACCCTTGTTTGGTTGAGCTATATTTGTGACAGCAGTATTATTACTGTTATCTTTACCTGTTTTAGCCGGTAAATTTATTCTGCCGGCTTTAAATTTGGCCATATGCTGGAAACTCTTAAAATTCAACTATATGAAGTTAAGACAATCAGCAGGAAACTGAAAAGGCTTGGGCCTTCTTGGAATCCTCAGAGACTATACGCCTCAATTTATTCATTATAAAAATTCTACTTTAATGCTATTGACAAATTCTGTTAATGAAGATAATCGTTACTTTAAATTAAGTTCAGAATTTTTAATGGCTAATATTAACTCAAAATTTGGTCATTATTTAGCTGGGTTAATTGAAGGGGGCGGTTCTATAATAGTACCAAAAGAAGAAAGATCAGTAAAAGGAAAATTAAATTATCCATCTATACAAATAGCATTTGATTCAAGAGATTTTCCATTAGCTATGATAATTCAAAAAGAATTAAGACACGGTTCTATTAGTAAAACAAAAGGTGTTAATAGCTATCGGTTAACAATAAATAATTATGAAGGATTAATATTAATAGCTTTTCTTTTAAATGGGAAAATGAGAACACCTAAAATAAATAATTTATTTTTATTAATAGATTGATTAAATGATAAATTTCTAAATTTAAATTTAGAAAAAAAACAATTAGATAAATCTTTTTTATCATCTAATTCTTGGTTATCAGGATTTATTGATGCTGATGGTCATTTTTTCGCAAATATTACAAAAAGTACTATTTCATGTGGGTTTGAATTAATGCAAAGTTCTGTAGATAAACAAGGTTATTCTAAAATAGATTTAATGGAAAAATTAGCTGAATATCTTAAAGTAAAACTAAGTAAACACAGTCGTGTAAAATTACCTGGTTATTTAGAGTATAGAGTTAAAACAGGTAATTTGGATAATAATTTAATATTAATAAATTATCTTGAAGAATATCCTTTATTTTCCAGTAAATACTTAAATTATAAAGATTGATTATTGGTTATTAATATAATTAAGAATAAAAATCATAAAACTAACATTGGAAAATCACAGATATTAGATATTAAAAATGGTATGAATAATAAACGAACAAAATTTATTTGAGATCATTTGAAAAATTTTTATAATTTGTATAAGTAAGATATAGTCCCAGCATCGATGTGAATCGATGAGTGTTCACCTTTAATTATTTATTAATTATTGAGATATAAATTGTTTTATATCATGAAGTTAATCTTAGTGAACCAAGATATTCTAGGAATAACAATGTTACTTACTGATAGAAACTTTAATACTAGTTTCTTTGAACCAGCAGGTGGAGGAGATCCTGTTTTATACCAACATCTTTTCTGATTTTTTGGTCATCCAGAAGTTTATATTTTAATTATTCCAGGATTTGGTATAATTAGTCACGTTATTGGAACAATGTCCGATAAATCAGTATTTGGTCAATGTGGCCCTAAAAATATATCATATATTTATGATTATTTTTTGAAACAAACTATATGCAGGAAATTATATAGTATTTATATTTGTTATACAAACAATAATTTAGTTCATAAAATAAAATTTGTATTTGAAATATGATTAACTTATATACAAAATACTAAAAATATAAGTAATAATTTTTATTCCAATTTAGTAAAAATTTTTGTATGAAATAACAATCCGCAAATAACCAAAGCACAGATAATTTTTTTATCTAAATTCAAAATAATATACTTTTTTGAATTAAGCATGTTAGTAGGAATTTCAGAGGCCATACGTTTGTTATTAGCTTGTTTTGTTAATTTAATAAAATTTATTAAATTAGAATTATTAACATATTTCACAATATATATTATTATGAGAAGAAAGAAATATATATTATTATCGTCCACATCTGCAATGCAGATGTGGATGGGTAGTAATATTAAGTATTCAGGTTTTAGTTGTGAAACTTCTTCTTCATATTATAAAAAAGATGAATATTCTAATAAATTGAGTTCAAATTCATTCAATGAATGATTGGCTGGTGTTATTGACGGGGATGGTTGTTTTTTATTATCTAAGAAAGGATATGCTAGTTTGGAAATTACTATTCAATTAAGAGATATTCGTTGTTTAAATTTGATTAAACAAAAGTTTGGAGGATCGATTAAAGTAAGAGCTAATCAAAATCATATAAGATATAGATTACATAATAAACAAGGATTGTTAAAGTTAATTTATATGGTTAATGGTTTAATAAGAAATCCTATTAGAATGCTTCAGTTAGCTAAAATTTGTGAAAAATATAATATTTCTTTTTTATACCCTAAACCTTTAACATACAATAATGGATGATTAAGTGGTTTTTTTGATACGGATGGTAGTGTATATTTAAACTTGGCTTCCAGTCAATTATTTATAACTGCTGCACAAAAAAATAAATTAATGTTAGATCCTTTAGTTGAATTATATGCTGGTACTATTTACGTATCAAAAGGGACAGAACATTTTAAATGAATGATATATAGAAAAAATGAAATTATTCGCATTTTAGACTATTTTAAACTTTATCCTCCTAGATCTGCTAAATTTGCTAGAATAAAATTAATACCTAAATACATGGAATTACGGAGATTAGGTGCTCATAAATCTCCAGAAAACTCTGTTTTTGGTAAAGCTTGGAAACAGTTTTTAATTAAATGAGATAGTTTTGATAATAAAAAATAACAATATGTAGATATATGTTTAATTAAGTTAATAATGAGATGGTCCATTTTCTCAAAAAGAAAAGTACATTGGTATGGTATATGCTATGTTATCAATTGGAGTGCTGGGTTTTATTGTTTGAAGTCATCACATGTATACAGTTGGGTTAGATGCTGATACAAGAGCATATTTTACAGCTGCTACTATGATAATAGCAGTGCCTACTGGAATTAAAATTTTTTCATGGTTGTCATATTCCTTTAGTAAGAATAAAATGACCAATAATTTATATAATCCTATTTGTGTTCCAGTAAAACGGGGTAGAATAATTCTTAATACACATATAAAAACAAAGGTGAGTGATATAAATATATTAGTAAAATATCCTAGGTCCAATGTTAACTATTTACCATTTAATTGAGAAACCAAGGACTTAGTTATATATGGAACAAATTTATTATGTACAGTAAACTATCCTTATTATACTAAGATTATACGTTACATGATTGGTATTCCAAATAATATATTATATCCTTTAATTGGTATTTTATTGTCTGATGGGTCGATTACTGTGTCAAGTACAAATAAATATATAGTAGGAGGACGATTTAAATTCAAACAATCAATAAATAAATTTGAATATGTTTATAAAACTTTTTCTATACTATCTCATTATTGTTCTTCATATCCTCGTTTTGTTAAAACTAGAGTAAACAGAAAGGATTTTTACGGAGTAGAGATTGTATCTCGTTCATTACCTTGTTTTTTAGAATTACATAAGAAATTTTATTTAAAAGGTAAAAAAATAATACCAAATGATTTGTTTGATATATTAACTTATGAAGGATTAGCACATTGGATCATGGGAGATGGTTCTTTTGTTAAAGGTGGGGGATTATATTTACAAACTCAATCTTTTACTGTGAAAGAATGTGTCGTAATAATGAATGTTTTGTATATTAAATTTGGATTACATACTGGTTTACATTTTCAAAGAAATTTACCTGTAATATATATAACAGTTAAATCTGTAAAATTATTATATCCTTATATTAGTAAATATATTATTACTAGTATGCATTATAAATTCCATTATAAATTAAGAATTGATTCTGATAAACATCTATATAAATTAGGAGCAAACTCGGGAAAAATCCTATAATTAGAATAGAAATATTTATAGGATGATCGTCGAACTAAATCATAATTAGGAAACTATTGTGTAAAAGCGTAGAGACAAGATGCTCCATGATTCCTACGTATTTTATATATGGAATTATAAGGTATTGTCCAAATTCATCGGTAACGATTTAGAGCAGAACTCTAATAAGAAATTTGATAATTCATAATTTCGAGAAAATAAGCTAACTAGTTTTCAATCTATATTATAGATGGAATTCAATGATGAATTTGCTAATTTATTTATTTTAAATAAGTATATTTCTAATTTTCGTCTCTCTCTGAGTAGGAAGACGGAATGAAGTGGTAACCCCAACTGCATTGCAGGTGGGTTACATCTAGACCTGAAATGGTTGAAGGCTGAACCTTGAGCAACAAGTTATGGGGGAACTTTTGCATTTAATACACCAATGATATATGCTTTAGGGTTTGTATTCTTATTCACTGTTGGTGGGTTAACAGGTGTAATACTAGCAAATGCTAGTTTAGATATAGCATTCCATGATAAACTAAAGAAAGATTCAGATTATATAAAAAAATTTTGAGTTGGTCTTATGGATGGCGATGGAAGTATACAAGTAAATCATTGACGGAAAAAGAACTTACAATTTAGGTTAGTTATTAAATTAAGATATGATGCTCAAAATATTAATATGCTTAATTTAATAAAAAATGAACTAAAAGGTAGAGTTATTAATAATAAAGAAGAATTTGTTCTTTGAGTAGTTGATAATAAAAAATTAATAATTAATATAATAAAGGTTTTTGATACCTTTCCTCCTCTAACTAGAAGATTACGTGCTCAATTATTATTTCTTAAAGATTGTTTATTACATAATGACGTTGATATTTATTTAAGAAAAAGAAATAATAAATATTTGATAAATAATACATTTTCATTTAATAAAGATGATAATTATTATAAAGAATGATTATCGGGATTTATAGAAGCCGAAGGTTGTTTTTCTATAAGAAAAAATAATTATCATTCTTTTAGTATAGCACAGAAAGATGAAAAAGAATTAATGGATAGTATAAAAACATATTTTGATATTCAAAGTAAAGTGCGTAATTCTAAGGGAAATGTGTGATCGCTAGAAACATATAGAAAATCTACATTATTAAATATAATTAACCATTGTAATGAATTTCCTTTACTTGGTGAAAAATTAATATCATTTGATAAATTTAAAAAAAATAATCTTAATCTTCTAATATAAGTGTCATGTTGTCTTGCCATATTGAAATATTTAATAAATATTTCGGTATTATTTAGTTAAATAATGCTAACGGTAAAAAAGTAATTAAGATCTTAATGTAGGATCATACTATGGTTAATTACTCGATACCGTGAGACTATTTATATTTAATATAATAGTTTTGTAGAGACTAAAAATGGCAGTTGAAACTTTATTAAGTTAAAGGAGTAGATAAATTATAGTCCTGGCTATATAGCCTTTAAAATACAATTAATAAAAGAAGTTTGTTTATTTATAATTGACTTATTACGTAGTGGCTCATTTTCATTATGTATTATCTATGGGTGCTGTTTTTGCTTTATTTGCTGCATGATATTTCTGATCACCTAAAGCAGAAGGTTTAACATATAATGATAGAAAAGGTAGACTTCATTTTTGAGGACTATTTATTGGGGTTAATTTAACTTTCCTTCCTATGCACTTTTTAGGTCTACAAGGTATGCCTAGAAGAATTGCGGATTACCCTGATGCTTTTGCTGGATGGAATTTAGTCGCTAGTGCTGGATCTATTTTATCTGTAGTGATGACTGCTTATTTTATTTCATTGATTTGTGATAAATTTGAAGAAGGTAAAGAAGTACCAAGAGATGGTTGAGCTAAGGATGAATATCTAGAAGATATTTTAGCCTGGACAGATAATGCTAAATTAAGTAAAAATATTGAATGAAGTGTCGATTCACCACCTCATTTTCATACTTTTAATAAATTACCTATTCAATCATAATTAATTAATAGATTTCAAGTATTATATAATATAGTTTAAGATTTGTTATAATAAAATAAAAAAAAGAATTCTTTTTTTTATTTTATTTAATTTCATTAAACTTAGTATGCAAAATATTAGAGCTCAATATTTAATAGTTTAGATTATAAGAGAAGGTATTTAATATATGTTTTATATAAAAAAGAAATATTTAGTTGAAAGTAATTATATTATTAGCTTAGAATAAAAGAGATTAATTTAAGGGTAAAATATATATTAATTATATATAAAGGTTCGATTCCTTTATCTCTGAAATGCTAATAATATCATTAATTATTTTATTATTAGCGGTGACTTCAAGCGTTGAACCTAATTATAACTATTTAGCTGATTATGTGAAGTTTAATAGAATCGTTTTCATCATTTTTATTCTAGGTAGCTATCTTGCTTACAATTCTTTATATATTGATGCATTTGGTAGTGGTATTGGAATATATGGTGGCGTTTTCAAAATTACAGTGTTGTCACAGGTTTTTGACATTATTTTATTTATAACAGGAGCAATAGTTTCTATTTTAACTTGTTTTGCTCCTTATAATTTTAAAACTTATAATGATTTTAATGTAATAGAACCTTTAATGGAAAATAAAAATGTAGATTATGATAAATCTACATGATATTTTAAATCTTATTTTAAAGAATTTTATTATAGAAAATTATTAAAATTTTACCCTTATAATGAAAGTAGTAAAGAATTTAAATTTTTAACACTATTACTTAATAGTGTTAAAAATTTAACTAGCATATTACCTAATTATAAATTAAATTTTCCTTTTTTAGTACAAAATAAATTGAATTATCCTAAATTAGAAGTAAAAGAATATAGTTTCCTTTTATTGTATACTGTTTTAGGTGGTTCTTTATTAATATCATCTCAGAATTTAATATCTTTATATTTATCTCTAGAATTACAGAGTTTTACTTTATATATATTATCTGCATCTCAAATAAGATCATTTAGAGGAACTAGTGGTGGTTTAAAATATTTTCTTCTAGGAGGACTTTCTTCTGGTTTTATTTTATTAGGGTGTAGCTTATTATATGCTTATACTGGGACTTTAAATATAGAACATATTTTTATGATATATTCTGATAGTGCTACAAATTATTTTATAGATCCTTGTTTGTTAATTTTGTTTTCTGGTTTATTATTTAAAGTATCAGCTGCTCCTTTTCATAATTGAGCTCCTGATGTTTATTCTGATGTTCCTACTTATAGTACTACATGATTAATTATTATTGCTAAACTTTCTATTTTGATATTAATGTTATTATTAATTCATAATATACATAGTGGATTGAATTTAAATAATTTAAATATTTTAGAACAATATTATTCTATTAACATAAATAAAACAAATGAAGAAGCTGCTATAGGAGATGTAAGTTTAGATACTCAATATTTAAAAACTATTAGTTCTTTATATATTGATTCTAATATTCCTTTTTTCTTTTGAAATCCTTCTTATTCTAGTTTAGGGTTATGAACTAATGTTTTAACATTATCTGCCTTTTTTTCTTTAATAATTGGTACTGTATTAGGTTTAAGTCAATCTAGAATTAAGAGACTATTTGCATATAGTACAATTACACATGTTGGATTTTTACTATTAGCTTTGTCTATAAATTCAGTTGCAAGTATAGATGCTTTTATTTTTTATTTAATTCAATATACTATTACTAACTTAAATTTGTTTTTTATTTTGGTTGCTTGAGGTTACCTATATAGTAGATATTATTTAGAAAAAGATTTTCTAAATGTTCGATATTTAAAGTTAAATCCTTATTCATGAAAAGATATTTATATTGAGCCTTCTTTATATGATTATGCTCAATTTATAAAAAATAAAATAGAAGAAGATAGCTGACAAACTGGTTTTGCTTATGATAATAGAAATATAAAAATTAATACCATTTATAATCATTTGGTTATTAAGGAAGATACTGATTATTATGACTTTAATAAAGAAGACAGTGAATGATTATATACACCTGTTCCATTCTTAACAAATTTTAAAGGAATGCATTTTTCGGATCCTTATTTAGCTTTTTGTTTATCGGTATCGGTTTTCTCTTTAGCTGGTATTCCGCCTCTTATTGGATTTTTTGCTAAACAACAAGTCCTATTAGCTGCTATGCAATTAGATTATTATTTCTTATCTATTATAGCTATATTAACTAGTGTTATTGGTGCAGCATATTATTTAAGGATAATTAAATTTATTTACTTTTATGATGATGTATTTATGCCTTTATATATTAATAATATTTATTCTAATAATAATGAAGATATAAATTTTTCTAACGAATTTTCTAAAAGTATTTTTTTTGAAGATTCTAATAATGAATCTAATGATTTATTTATGTTACCTAGTAATAATTTAAGTTTAGTTATTGCATTATTAACTAATGTTTCACTGTTCTATATTTTGAAACCTTATGTTTTAATTAATGCTATTTACATGATTACTATACCTATGTTTCAAGCTTAATTCTGAATAATTATAGCTTGTTTTATTTTTTCTATCGTAAGACAAAATTTAAATTTTGTCTTATTAAGATATTCCTAATCATAATATTAATATAATAAAAATTTTTATTATATTAATATTGAGAGAAAGTGATAGAAAAAATTTGTATATAGTTAAATTTAACTATATTTATATTCATTTTACGAATCTAATTATATATAAATTCGAAACTACCAGGTGTCATTATTGAACATCGAGGGACCAATTTCACTTCTAAGGATTACCTCTCCATGTTAATTCTTAAATTGGAATAGCAAATTTATATGAGATTAAAGTAATAACTTTTTTTAATATATTATAAATAAAAATATGAGCTCTTTTTTAAATAAATTTAAAAATATATATACATTTTTAAAATTATTCGGTGGATATGATTACGATGATTGTTGTTGTGGAGGTAGTTGTAGTTGTTGTGGAACTAGTCATTATTCCTTTACTACTCCTACTATTAAGAAAAATATTGCAGTAGAAAAAAATATTAATTTATTTGGTGGATATGATTACGATGATTGTTGTTGTGGAGGTAGTTGTGGTTGTTGTGGAACTGGTCATAATTACATATCAGAAAAAAATTCTAATTCTTTTGTATTAAGTACTAAAAGAGCTGATGTTCCTTTAGCATGAGGATTATATTTTCAAGATGGGGCTAGCCCTTCTTTTGAAGGTATTGTAGATTTACATAATAGAATTATGTTTTATCTTGTAGTAATATTATTCGGTGTTACATGAGTTATGCTTTCTATAATGTGAAATTTTAATAATTCTCGAAATAAATTAGTATATAGATATTTAAATCATGGTACTTTAATAGAACTTATTTGAACTGTAGGTCCTGCATTAGTTCTAGTTGCTATCGCTTTCCCTAGTTTTAAATTACTTTATTTAATGGATGAAGTAATAGATCCAGCAATGACTGTTAAAGTAACAGGTCATCAATGATATTGAGAATATGAATATGCTGATTTCTTAAATGAAGAAAATGAAATCATAAATTTTGATTCTTATATGAAAGATGAAGCTAGCTTAGAAAAAGGTGAACTTAGAATGTTAGAGGTAGATAATCCTGTAGTTTTACCTGTTGATACACATATAAGATTTATAATAACAGGAGCTGATGTTATACATGATTGAGCTGTACCTGCTTTAGGTATTAAAGTAGATGCTTGTCCAGGTAGATTAAATCAAGCTTCAGTTATTATTGAAAGAACTGGTCATTTCTATGGACAGTGTTCTGAAATATGTGGAGTGCTTCATTCTTCAATGCCTATAAAAGTTGAAGCTGTGGAAGTTGAAAAATTTTTTTCATGATTGTTAGAACAATAATATTATAATTTGTATCTTTACTTCAATTTTCTTATTTATTGTGAACGGGGATTAATATTAGTCCCTTTTTCTTTGTTATAGTTTAAGCAAAACGCAATTATAAAAAAATTTTTTTATAATTTATATGTGAGTTCAAATCTCATTGACAAAATTATTATTATTTGAAGGTTATATTATTTTAACAATTATTAAGATATTATTCTATTTGTTTTGTTATTATAACATTAATAGTAATTAATTAATATACTTAATCTATTATATCTAATTGTTATTTTTGATATATTAGTAATAATAATAAATATTATTTTATGATATATTAAAATTTTAACATTTAATGAAATAAATTAAATTTCATTAAAGGGACTATTTATGTTGTCATTGCTTAATGGTAAAGCAGAGCACTGTTAATGCTTGTATATAGGTTCGATTCCTATTGACGACTAATTACAGTAAAAATATTAATATTTCTACTGTAATTATATATGCTTATATATTAGTGTTTAAAAATACTGATATAAATATATTTATTTAAAAGAATAAGTATTTGATGATGGTTCCGAGTGAACGCTATTTAGTGGCTTTAATACATGCGAATCGAACGACTCAGTATTTAAATATAGATAATAAAGCTTAATATAATATATATACATATTAGTAATAAGATGATGATAAATTGAAAAATTTATTATATTATTAATAAAATTGGTTTATGTTTTAAATCTAAATATTATTTAATGTTTTTTTTATAACATATTATATATATATATATTACTTAAAAAGTAAATATTAGGGTTATTTATATAGAAGAAAGGAAGTGGTGAACTGGTGAGTAAAATCAGGAACGTTACCCCGGAGTAAGGTTAAATACCTTATAATTGTCGTAGTGAAAAAAGTAATTAATATAAAAATAATACACTTCTAAGTGCATTATTTTTAATATCTACAATAGAAAAAAAAAATTAAATAATTATTTAATTTTTTTTCTATATATTTAAATGAGTTAATACTCTATCTTAATAATATAAATTATATTCTTAATATTATTAATATTATTAAATATAATAATATTAATGTTACCTAAAAAACGAATTACAATTATAATTATTGTTTGTAGTTTAATAAACTTAACATTAAAAATTAAATTTAGATAAGATATTATTTAATGAAATAATAAAAACATGAGACTAAAGAAAAATTTTCGCTTTGGGATTGGCCTGGATCGGGGAGGTAGTAGGAGGGGTAATGGCTCAACTAGCCTATGAACCGTAGTCGAATTTCTGAAGATTGAACGACCACATTGGCGATGAAATAACAGCCTTGCAATTATATTTGCCTGCAGTAGGGAATATTGGTCAATGGCCGCAAGGTCGAACCAGCTATCTAAAGGGGTGATAAAATACACTTGATGTGTGCACTTATGTTGGTAAAACCCTAAGGAATGAGAGGATGATGACGGTATCTTATATGTCTTTCCCTAAATACTGGAATTGAAATATTTTAAGTTTAGATAAGATATATGTCACTTTTGAAAAGAAGATGCATTCTTATTTATTTAGGAATATGATATCTTGATGAGTAGAAAGGATTTTACTTGTTATAATTATAAAATAATAATTTTATATATTTATTAATGTATACATTAATAAATATATTATTATTAACATACAATCATCTATATGGATTAAATAATAATTATTATAATGAGTATATCAAAACAATATATTTATTTTATTTTATATCTGGGAAATATTGAATTTAATAATTTATATTGATAAAATGACCTACCTAGTCTTGGCTAATTCACGTGCCAGCAGCCGCGGTAATACGTGAGAGGCAAGCGTTATTCGTCATTAATGGGTCTAAAGGGTACGTAGGCGGTATAGTTAATCTATTTTTTTTACACCTAAGAGTGGAATTTATATTATTATACTAGAGTTAAAGGGAGTAACAAATACATCGAGAAGAGGGATTTAATACTTAGATACTCGAGGGGTTGCGAAGCGGCGAAAGCATGTTACTATGGAAGACTGACGCTGAGGTACGAAGGCAAGGGTAGCGATAGGGATTAGATAACCCAGTAGTCCTAGCAGAAAATTATGTATGCTGTTGTGTATATGAATTAATCGGTTGAGAAGATTTAAATCTTTATACGATTATATAGTGCACGTACGAACGAAGGTGTTAAGCATACCACCTGGGAAGTATGGTCGCAAGGCGGAAACCCAAATCATTAGACGGCCCATTGAGATCAGCAGTGAAGTATGTTGTTTAATACGATAATCCTCGTAAACCTTACCACTTCGTGAATAGATTTCGAAAGATTCACAATTACAGGTGTTGCATGGCTGTCCTAAGTCCGTGTCGTGAGACGTTCGGTTTGATCCAATAAAACGGGCGAAACCCCCCTTCTGTCAGTACAAAAAAATGACTAATTTAGTATAGATAATATTGATCTTGTAAAGTAGAATTAAAATACTTTAGTTAACGCTAAATTAATTTTTTGGTAAAAAAGAAGAACTAACAGATAATGTTAAAGATTTATTAATTTATTTTTTTTATCTTGTATTATATAAAAAATGATTATGGATAAAAAATTTCGATTAATAATTTGGTCGTTTAAATAGGGGATTAAGACAAGTCGATATGGCCCTAATGGAGTGGGCTATTTGGACGTGCAGCAAGTTTCTTAACAAAGGGATGCAATGAAAGGAAAATCGGAGCTAATCCTAAAAAATAAGAAAGAATTTAAATGCGGATTGTAGTCTGAAACTCGGCTACATTAAGAAGGAATTGCTAGTAATCGTAAATAAGTACGTTACGGTGAAATTATAATCGTGGGTGTACTAACCACTCGTCAGGCGGAGAAAGAAGTATGTGCAGGAAGGGTCTTATGCTTAATAATTAGTCTACATATAATATGTTTAGTTTGATAAATTGATTTGACCTTTTTTCTTTTTGTTAAATTTTTCGGACTTATATGAATTTGTTTTCTTATAGAGTTTTTAAATATTTTTTTAGATATTTTTTAAAATTATTGATTTTCTTGGAAACGAAAAAAAAGTTTTTTTCCTTGAAAAAATGAAGACAACTTTTTTTATGTTATTATAGAAATTAGGACTTTCTTTTTAATATTTAAGTAGATTGGGAATCATAAATAGTTGATTTTTATTATTATAGTGAGGATTTAAATGTATGACTTTAATGTCTGTTAAGTCGAAATATGGTAGTTGTAAGGGAACTTGCAGCTGAAGAATTAATTCATTTTTTATTTCCCCTGGGAATGATTCTCATTTGGTTTGAGAGATGGGCTGTAAACTCATTGGTTGTACCATAGGCGGTTCAATTCCGTCCGTTCTCAACTTCGACAAAATGTCGAATTTATTTTTATAATCAGTTTTCTAATTAGTTTATTTAAGCAATTTATTGTTTTTATATATATTTACTTTAGAAAATATTTTATTATAAACTATAATAACATATTATAATATGTTTTAAATTAAATTATTGAAATATTTTTATATTTTATTCTTTTTTATTATTTATCTTTTATATAAAGTATGGGATTAGATTTATTTTTTTCTTACCCTACATTGAAAGGCCTAATCATGATTTTAGCTATTATTGCGGGAACATTTGTTATAGCAACTAAAAATGCAATTATTTCAGTTTTTAATCTTATTGTTTTATATATTCTAGTTGCTTTCTACTTAATATATATTGGAATAACATATTTGGGTATTTCATATATTATAGTATATATTGGAGCTATAGCGATTTTATTTTTATTTGTTATTATGATGATTGATATTGAGGTAGTTGAAAAGAAGAATAATAATTACCTTCCTTTATTATTTTTTCTATTAGGGGGATTTTTGCTTACATTAAAAAATATTCTTTATAATCTTGGTGTTCTAAAGATTAAAAGTCTTTTGTTTAAAGTTGAAGACATATTATTAATTGATGAAGATAAAGGAGTATTATTTAATATTAACCCACGATCTCAATTTAATATAGATAAATTAATTTATAATCATAACATTGAAAATGATTGTGATTTTTCAAATCTTACTTTATTAGATGAATTTTCAAATTGTTATGATTTATTAAATTCTTTTGGTATTAATTATAATATTTTTAATAAAAGTTATGAACATAAATTTAATTATGATATAAGTTCTTCTTTTGTTAATAAATATGATTTTAAAGATACAGATTATATATTATATAATGTATCTTCAGAAATTAATAATAGCAATTATTTATTAATTATTCCTGATTGGAATTCTGCTCTTAGTAGAGTGACACAAGTTTCTGCAATTGGAGATGTATTATATACAGTATATCACTCCTATATTTATATAGTAAGTGTTATATTATTGTTAGGAATGGTGGGTGCTATTATTTTAACAACAGAACATAATCATCATACAAGAGTGATAAATATAGAAAAACCTTTTTCGTCCATTGAAAAGAAATCTAATTTATTATTGAGTAATTTAGATATTGAATACCCTCAAAATAGTAATATTTTAGCTCCTTTAATTATGTTAAATAAGTTTTTATATTCTTTTATTTTTTCAAACTGTAATGGTCCTAATTATCTAAGAGAAGTATTAAAAAAAAATAACTCCTTTTTTTATATTCTTTTAGATATGTTATTAATAATTTTATTTAATATAATTGATTTTATTAAAAATATTAATTGTGTTGCTAGAATTAGTGACTTAATTAATTTAACTATTGTTCAAAAGATAAAATTTCATACATTACGGATATCTGGTATAGGTATTTATCCTTTTCTTGATATTCTAAATAATGAAAATAATTATTCAGAGGGAGTAGCTGGTACTCTTATATATTATGTCATATCGAATATAATAATAGGATTATTATTATTATTTATTAATTCTTCATTTTCTCTTAGTGTTAAATATTTAGAAAAGGGAGGAGGTTTTGAATGTGGTTTTACTAGTTTTGTTCAAACACGAGAACGATATAATATTATTTTTTATAGAGTTTCTCTTTTATTCTTAATTTTTGATTTAGAGATAATTTTGGCTTTCCCTTACTCGGCTCTATATCAAAAAAATCAAAACATGAGCAAAAATAATGTACTTGTGTTTTTATATATTTTAGTTGTTGGATTTATTTATGAATTAAAAGAAGGTGCGCTTAATATAGTTAAGACTCCTCATTATTCAGAAACTAATATAAAATTATAAAATATTTAATAAGATATTAAAAACTAATATATTATTAATTATTATCCATATTTATGATGTTTAAATAGTACCTTTCGAAATATATTGATTTAAAATTGGGTATATGAATTAATATTTATTATTTAAAAGTCAGTTTTATAAATAATATAAAGAATTATTTTTCTTTTAATTAATTATATTATACATATTTAAAAGTCTATAGTTCCATCCATTTTGATTACAATGTAATCAAAATGGATGGGGATATCAAGATCTCTCCCCACGCGATCGCGTGGGGAGAGATCTATTTAAAATGATATTTTTTAGCTTTGAAATTATAAGTATTATTATATATCTTATAATGAATAGAGTAATTTTATATTAAAGATAAATATTAGACCTAACTTTAGTTAAATGACAGTATTATATAATATATTAGAAGTTTTAATAGTATTAGTGCCAATATTAATGACAGTTGCTTTTGTAACTATTGCTGAGAGAAAAGTAATGGCTGCTATGCAACGTAGATGTGGTCCTAATGCCGTAGGAGTTTGGGGTATATTACAACCATTTGCAGATGCCCTTAAATTATTAGTTAAGGAAATTATTATACCTAGACAATCTAATAGTTTATTATTTGTTATTGGTCCATGTATTACTCTTATATTTGCATTGTTAGGTTGGGCTATTATTCCTTTTGGTGAAGGATTAGCTATTTTTGATTATGAATTGGGTGTTTTTTTTGCATTAGCTGTATCTTCTATAGGTTCATACGGTATTCTAGTGTCAGGGTGAGCTGCTAATTCTAAATATGCTTTTATGGGTGCTATTAGATCAACAGCCCAACTTTTATCTTATGAATTAGTATTTTCTTCTATTATTTTGATATTAATAATATTTTCTGGTTCATTTAGTTTAACTTATATTGTTGAATGTCAACAAGCTGTGTGAAATATTTTCCCTTTATTGCCTATTGCATTAATGTTTTTTATAGCTATTTTAGCTGAAACAAATAGACCTCCTTTTGATTTACCTGAGGCTGGATTTGGCCTATTAAATAAAAATAATTATTGCGCTTTTTATTTAATAATAAGTTCACAATATGCTGGAACGTATTAATTAATAATTTATATTGATTTTATAACGTATATTTTAATATTATCAGCAGAACTGCTATAAATCTATTAATTATTTATAGCAGTTCTCAGAGACTTTATGTGAACAAAGTTAATTATGCAAATATTAGCTTTATTAGAAAGTCCTTTTTTTATATATTTAATAATTATTATAATGAAAAAAATTTTTTTAATATATCAAGTATTATTATACCTGATATTACAGATTTAAAATTCATTGAGCCAGAAAAAATTTATGATAAAATAAATGAAGATTCTACTCAAAAGAATATTGCTGTTGAATTAAAGGATTATAAAGGTATATATGGTTTTTTTTGTACTATTAACAAGAAAATATATATCGGGAATAGTGAAAATTTAGTTAAACGATTTAAAGAACATATAAAAGGTAAAAAATCCAATATTTATTTGCAAAATGCAATTAATGAATATGGATTAGATAATTTTTATTATATAATTTTCGAATTTTATAATAGAAAGGACATTATTATGTTATCTGATATCGAAACTAAATATATTTCTTATATTAGGCCAGAGTATATATATAATTTTAAGTTTATAGCTACGTCTATGTTAGGTTATAAACATAATTTAGAAGCTAAACAAAAAATGGTTGATAGATTTGAAAAATATAAACACCCTATGTTAGGAAAATACCACACTATCGAAGCAAAATAAAATATACGATTACAAAATAAAGGTGAAGGTAATCCGATGTATGGTAAAAAACATAAAGATAGTAGCAAAAAGTTAATTTCTTTTGCATTATCTAAACCTGTATATATGTATAAATTGATTAATGATAATTGTCTATTATATAATATTTATCCTAATAGTATAGAAGTTGCTAAATTATTAAATTTACATAAAAGTACTATAGGTAAATATATTAGAAAAGAAAAAAATTATAGTTTGAAAATTTGAGAAGTATCTTCTAAAAGGAGTACCTATAATATAAGTTGATTCTTTTTTTTTTCTTTTAGTTATTAAATAAATAAAAATTATTTGGAATCCGAATTAGTTGCTGGATTTATGACTGAACATGGTGCGTCTATATTTGTTTTCTTTTTTCTTGGTGAATATTCTTCATTAATATTAATGTCTAGTTTTATGTCTGTTTTCTTTTTAGGTGGTCATCATTGTCCTGATTTACATAAAATTATTTTGGATCCTTTCATATTTCTATTTTATCTACTAGAATGTGAGTTTTCTTATTATTTTCCATTAGTTTGAAACCCTAATTTAAATTATAATAATATTCATCTTGTTAATGATTATTTTATTAATTTTAGTAGTAAAAATACTATGTTAGAATTTATTAATATATTAATAGATAAAGTTCAAGGTTCTTACATTTTAGGATTTAAGATCGTTATAGTGGTGTTCTTTTATATTTGAGTTAGAGCTTCTTTCCCTAGATTTAGATATGATCAATTAATGTCTTTATGTTGAAAAGAATTATTGCCTTTAGTTTTCGCATATATAATATTTACAATTTGTTTATTTTATACATTTGATATGATGCCTTTTGGTATTACATTTTAACCTTAATAGTATTAAGAATTTTAATAATTTTTTATATTATTAATTTAGGAAAAACAATCCTTAATAAGATTGTTTTTCCCTTTTCTTTAGTTAGTTTAAGTAAAACATTTTACAATGGTAATAAAATAGACGTTCAAGTCGTCTAGCTAGAGTATATGTATGAATAAATAATATTCATCGACGATATCGTCGATGAATATTATTAATTTAAATGAAATTATTATAATTTTAATTCTAATAATTGAAATTTTTATTAATTTATATAGAGTTGTAAATTCTGTGAATAATTTAAAATACGTATTTTCTGAAAGAGAAAGTAAAGTTAGTTAATATTAAATTTTATTTTATTGTAAGTATTATAAAATAAGCAGTATTCCGTCTGTATACTATTTTAAAGAAGGGTTTATATTATATTTAAATATATACATTTTATGAAACCATATGAATCACTTTTATCTTCTGATTATATGTCTATATCTTTTCCTGGTATAACAAAAATTACTACTTTAAATTCTCCTATGGATCAATTTGAAATTAAACCTTTTTTTGGTGAATTTTTAGGTTTAAATTATACACCTGTTGGTTTGTTTACTAATATTTTAGTTTATATTGGTTTAGTAGTAATTTTTACAATATTATTTTATGTTTATGGTGCTTTTAAAGATAACATAAAAATTAACGGATGATCTTTTAGTACTGAAGCTATTTATTATACAATTTATAATATGGTATTAGGACAAATAGGTTCTATAGTAGGACTGTTTTTCTTTGTTTTTATATTTGTTTTATTTATTTATATTTTATTTAGTAATTTAGTTGGGTTAATACCATATAATTTTGCTACTACTGCTCATTTAGTTAGTACATTATCTATGAGTTCAAGTATATGATTTGGTGTGACTATTATAGGTTTAGTTTTACATGCTTTAAAATTCTTTACTTTATTCTCTCCAGAAGGAACTCCTTTATTATTAGTTCCTTTATTAGCTCTTATTGAATTAATATCTTATATTGCTAAAGGTTTAAGTTTAGGTATTCGATTAGGTGCTAATTTAATCTCTGGACATCTTTTATTATTAATATTAGCAGGTTTTGGATTTTTAGGTTTAACTGCAACTATAGGTATTAGATTAACTGGTGGATCTATTGCTATCATTTTAATTACTGCTATTTCTGGTTTAGAATTAGCTATAGCTGGAATTCAAAGTTATGTTTATAGTATTTTAACTTCTTCTTATATTAAAGACTCCGTTAGTTTACATTAATAAAAGTAAAAATTAATTATTTATATTAATATATTACATATTAATCTATTAATTGAATATATATTGGCTAAGAAATATATTATTGTGTTCACTTTTATATATTGTGAAATTGGAAAGTCCGGTAATATGATTTTAAATTTAAAAGTTTTATTTTAAATAAATCATATAAATGATAAATTATTAAGTTGAAAAAATAGAAAAGTAAGATATATAATTCAAAGAATCATTTTTAAAAATGGTCTAAATATATGAAATTAGGTTACTTAAAAGTCATATTATTTTTAGTTAAATCAGTAATAAACAGGATACGGCTTATTTATTTCTAGTCCTAATCCTATATGGGATATTTGCATTAAAAAAATATTACAAATAATCATCCCTTGCAAGGGATGATTATTTGTAAATTTATATATTACATATTTTTAAGAAAGGTTAATTTATAATTAAATTATCTATATAGATAATTTAATTATAAAATTTTATTTAATGTGTTATGAATATGTTTTTACTTTACATCGTATCTTGACATGCCGTCAGGATAATTGTATATGATTGAAAAATATGAGAATTCTTAAATCAAATCCTGTTTTAACTATATTTAATAGTTATTTAGTTGATAGTCCTCAACCTTCTACTATTTCATATATGTGGAATTTTGGAAGTTTATTAGGATTATGTTTAATTAGTCAAATTGTTAGTGGAATTTTATTAGCTATGCATTACCAAGGTTCTGCTAGTTTCGCATTTTCTTCGGTGGAACATATTATGAGAGATGTTAATGATGGATGATTAATTAGAATGGTACATGCTAATATAGCATCTTTCTTCTTTATTTGTGTTTATTTACATATAAGTAGAGGATTATATTATGGTAGTTATAGATCTCCTAGAATAGGAGTTTGAGTGATTGGAACTATTATTTTCTTCTTAATGATGGCTACAGCTTTCTTGGGTAAAAACAATAGCCCAAAATGATCAAGAATATATATTAAAAGGAATATTAATAACCATGTTTTGTACAATAAGAAACAAAAAAGATATTATTCTGTTAATTATCATGATAAATATAGTGATAAATTAATTAGTTTTCTACAAGAAAAGAGATTAAATCCTATTTTTCTTTATGAGAATGTACATTTAGAAGAGACAAGAAAAAAAATATTAAAAGAGACTAAAGGATTAACTGGTATTTATTTAATATTAAATAAGATAACTTTAGATTATTATGTAGGATCAGCTTCGACAGGTAGAATATATTCTAGATTTAGTAATCATTTAATAAATAAGACAGGAAGTAAAATAGTAAAATTAGCTGTGATTAAGTATGGTCTTTATAATTTTGCTTTTATAGTTTTAGAATTATTACCTGACATTATTACTAGAATAAATAATAAAGATTTATTAAATTTAGAAGACTTTTATTTAAAATCTTTATTGCCTAATTATAACATATTGACAGAAGCAGGTAATAGTTTTGGGTATAAACACACTGAGATTACTCGAATAAAGATGAAAGCTGAATATAGTCAGGAGAGACGAGATCAAATACGTCAATTGAATTTAAATAAATCTTTATCTAAAGAAACAATTGAAAGAATAAGAGAGGCCAGCCTGAAAAGAAAAAAAGTAATATATTCGGAGAAAAGTTTATTGAATATGAAAAAAAGGTCTAAAGCAATAATAGCTTTTAATCTAGATGGCACTGTTTATGGCAAATATGCTAGTATAACAGAAGCAGCGCAGTCTCTTCAATGTAGTATAAAAACTATATCTAGAATATTAAAAACAGAAAAAAAGATATTAAAAAAACAATGAAGAATAAAATTGGATACAAAACAAAATAATTATTAATGGATATTATTTTTGATTATAGTCCCACAAGTATAAATTTCTATGCAATCTCTAGAGAAAAATAGTTTCTTTTAAAGAAACCAAATGAATGTCATTAATAAATTATATTCGTTTTGGAAATAAAGTGGAATGACTTGACAAAGTTATTGAAGAAATTTTGATATTTCTTTGGCAATATTAGTGAATATGATTAAAGTATTTTATAAATAAGAGATCATCGGTTTTCTAGAAAATCGCGACAGACTGGGTCACTGATGGGTGGCTGAAATGCTGCTTAATGCACAGGCGAAACTTTTTAATTAGTCCCGTCCCCGTTCCACCAGGGGACGGGACAGGGACAGAATTTATATTTAATTCTATTAATAGAATATACGAAAAAAGTAAGTTATTCTAAACAAAAACAACCCCCTCACGAGGTATTTCCTCAGGATTATTCTAAATAATAATAAGAAATTATTATTCTTTTGGATTTATTTTTGTTAAAGTTTGTACGTTTTACCTTATGGTCAAATGAGTTTATGAGGTGCAACTGTTATTACAAATCTATTGTCAGCTATTCCATGATTAGGAAAATCATTAGTTGAATTTGTTTGAGGTGGCTTAATTTATGAAGAGCTTAACAAATATAAATTTATATTTGTTAATATTATCCTGTTATATGCTGGGAAATCTTGTAAAATTAAAAATATTATTGAATACATGTTTTCTTTATGTATTAATTATGTAAAAAAGTCAATAATAATAAGGTTATCAGCAGAAAAGAAATCTCGTAATTATTCTACGGATTTAAATTTTTCTCAGAGACTAGAGTCAGGAGATTTTATATACCCTTATTTAGTAGGATTAATTGAAGGTGATGGTTGATTTAGTGTATCAAAAAAGGGTAAATATATCATGTATGAATTTGGTATAGAGGTATCGATTAGAGATATACAATTAATATATAAAATAAAAAAGTTACTAGGAGTAGGAACTGTTCATATTAGAAATAAACCAAAATATAGTGATATGAATAGTGAAAATTTAGATATTGAACCTTCCTTATTATCAAAAAATATAAGAAATAGCGTTATTTTTAGAATTAGAAATAAATCTCATTTGAAAAAGATAATTCTTCCTATATTTGATAAATATGTAATGTTTACTAATAAACAGTATGATTATTTAAGGTTTAGATCTGCATTATTATCTAATATGATATATAGTAGTGAATTATTACCTTATATTAGACCTAGTTTATCAAGTAATAATATAGAGAATATATTAAATATTTCATATTTCCCTGCTTGATTAGTAGGTTTTATTGAAGCAGAATCTTGTTTTTCTATTTATAAACCAGTAGATAGTCTTTCCTCTATTGCAAGTTTCGAGGTATCTCAAACAAATGGGGAAGTTATTATATTAGCAATACGAGATTTTTTAGGTTTGAGTCATAATATACGAGTGGACAAAACTAATAATTATAAATTAAAAGTGTCTAGTGTTAGAGCTGTTGATAATGTAATTAAATTTATGAGTAGAGCACCTATAAAGCTCCAAGGGTATAAGAAATTACAATATATAATATGATTGAAAAATATGAGAAAGATACCCAGATATTCCTATAAAATAAGTATACCTAATAAATATTAAATAAGAATATAAAATTATAATATAGTCCGATCAATATGGATACAAAACATATTGAAGATAATGAGAGTATTGAATTATAATAATGATATTATAATTTTATATGGGATTATCAACATATTAGTTCTGTAAGTTCAGCTACAATTAATAGATTCTTTTCACTTCATTTTACATTACCATTTATATTAGCAGCATTAGTAGCTGGTCATCTATTATATTTACATGTAAGTGGTTCATCTAATCCTGTTGGAACTACATCTAATGCAGATAGAACAGCTTTCCATCCTTATTTCAGTTTTAAGGATTTAGTAACAGTATATTTATTCTTTATCCTATTTACTGCTATAATTTTTTATGCTCCAGATAAATTAGGTCATTCAGATAATTACATAGAAGCTAATAGTATGCAAACTCCAGCATCGATAAAAACTTGTTTATTTTTTATTATATTTATCTTTTATGCGGTTTTTTATTTATAGTTAATTTATATTGTATTATATAAGAATAATTTTAATATTCATAATTTTAATAATAAAGAAGATATATTGAGAGAAATAGAATTATTAAAATTAGATAATGAATTTACCCAAAAATTTGAATTCAACGGTACAGATAAACTTAAAAATTTTAAATATTTAGCAAACGGTGTTTTTCAAGCAGAAGGACATATTGGTGGTTATTTTATTAAAGGAAAAATGTTAAATTTTCGTCCTGTAGTTTTCATAGGTTTAACGGTTAGCATTGAAAGTTAAAAATTTTTAGTCTTATTAAATGAATTGTTTGATTTTAAAATGGGGTATTCTATTGAAAAATTATCATCTAAAAAATTTTTTATTAAATTAATATCTAGAGATTGAGATTTTATTATAAACGAATTTTTATCTTTTTTTGATAATGTTTATGGTGATAAATTTAAAAGATTGAAAAGATTGAAAAAATTATATATATTATTATTTGAATATAGAAATAATTTTAGTTTATATAATAAGAAAGATATTAATTTAATTATTGAAAAAATAATATTATTAGGGTATAATTTAGTTGATAATAGTAAAAGAAAAATATTAATATCAGAATATTTGTCATTATATAATATTATAGGTACTGATACTATTGAATCTTTTAAAATAAATGATAACAAAAAACCTATTAATAGTTATTTCTTATTAGGATTAATATTAGTAGATGGAAATATTTATGTAAGAATTAGAAAAACTACTAATTTACCTTGATTTATTCCTTCTTTAAGAGTAGGACAAAAAATTACAGAGGATAATCTTTTGCTTTTGAATAATATTAAAAATGTATTAGATCAATATAAAATATATTCTAATATTTCAGCAGTAAATCATCTGTATGTGATTTCAATAAATCATATTAATAATATGGAAAAAATTAGTAAATAATTACCAGATGATTTTAATTTCTGATTTTGAAAAAAAAGTGAGTTTTTAATTTTAAAAAAATCTTTGATGTTAATGAAATTAAAAACTTCTTATTGACAGAAAAGTAAAGAAATAATTTTGTTTTTAATTTATAAGATATCTAATTATGAAAAACCTATTGATTATTGACTTAAAATTATTAAAGAATATTATTCTTCCCATTTGATTATTAAAGATTTGTATTATATTTCTATATTTTAAGATAAAGCTTGAGCCGTAAAATTACCTATAAAAATAAAACCAAAAGTCAAATATTTTTTCTTTAAAACATATAGTTCTAAGGAGGAAGCTCTATTAGAAGCTAAAAAATATAGAGATCAAAAATAAGATCAATGGTTAAAAGAGAATAAATTTTTATAATAAATTATATATAATAAATTGTCGAATTTAATGTAAAAATTAAATTAAAAAAAGGGTGAATTGTAAGGAAGTCTTTTTTAGATTTGTTTAAAGATAACTTGCAGCGAAGTCAAAAATAGCATATATAAATATAATTATTTTATATTTGTTTTTGAAACGTTCAACGACTAGAAAGTGAGTAGTGCTAGCAATAATCTTTCCACGAGCGCCCTTGTATTCGCTTTGAGTGTTTAAAGGATACATGACATAGTCTGAACCATTTATAATTCTAAAATAAAAAATGGAAATAAGAGATAAAGAACTCTTATGTTAACATAATTGTGTGCCTGAGTGATATTTATTACCTTTCTATGCTATTTTAAGATCAATACCTAATAAATTATTAGGTGTTATAAGTATGTTCGTTGCTATATTAATATTATTAGTGTTACCATTTACAGATACAAGTAATATTAAAGGAAATAGTTATAAACCTTTATATACTATTGCTTTTTGAATTTTTGCATTAAATTTCTTAGTTCTTATGTGATTAGGTAGCTGTCATGTAGAAGCTCCTTTCGTAATAGCAGGACAAATTGCAACAGCTTATTATTTTGCACATTTTTTAATTATTTTACCTCTTTTTGGTATAGTAGAAAATGTTTTAAGCTCTATTGGAATTTATTGAAATGCTTCTTATCAATATCATAATAATATTAATAATAAATAAAATTAATAAATTATTAGTTTTATTTATTATTTTTTAATTATACCCATAAAAGAATAATTATTTTATTTAATTAATAATTTATGAGTTATTTAAAAATACGAAAAAGTTCTTATTTTTTTTTTCGTATTTTTATTAATTCCCTTATCGGTATAGTTTAAGCGGTTAAAACGATTGTCTCATATACAATAGCTAAGGGTTCAATTCCTTTTACCGATATTTATATTTAATATAAATCTGAAATAGTCCCATTCCCATCCGCGCCCTGTTGGCGGCTAGGTAGAAAGTAATTATTCTTTTTTCTATTTCTGTACTCTAGGACTTTAGACGTTGAAACGTTAGAGTTGGATTTTAGGTATTATTTTTATTAATTGTTCTGTTTATCAATATATATATTGGCCTTGTCGTCTAATGGTTAGGACACAGCTCCTTCAATGCTGTTATACGGGTTCAAATCCCGTTAAGGCTAATTTCATAATTTGTTATAATATTTATAAAATATTTAATACACATTTATTACCAATTTTTTTATTAAAATAAAATGGTTTTAGCCTATTTCGCTTAATTGGTAAAGTCCCTGTTTTGTAATCAGGCTATGGGGGTTCGAGTCCGTCAGTAGGTATTCAATATTTAATTATATTTACTTATTTTTATTGGTCTTTTATTTTTATTAATATAATTAATAGGGCTATAGCTTAACGGTTAAAGCTTGCCACTCATAATGGCATGATAAGGGTTCAATTCCTTTTAGCCTTAATAAAAAATACATAATACATGTAATTATATATTTTTTATTCATTTTTAATAAAATTATTTATTTAATTTTATAAAGAGATAATATACTAATAATAATTTAACCTATGTGCTGGAATTGGTAGACGGGGCAGACTTAAGATTTGCTATATTTTTATGTATGGGTTCGAGTCCCTTCATAGGTATAAAATATATATTTATAGTATATATAATTTTTTAATATAAGTCCGGAAAGCAGCACAAATTGGTAGTGCGTCTACTTTGGGAGTAGGAGGTTGTTGGTTCGAATCCAGTCTTTCCGACAAATAAGCCGCCGACTGAGTTAGTATATTATTTCTTGTTATCTAATAAAAATGAATTTCTATTTATGTAAAATAATTTATATTTCTTTTAATCTCTTTTTAATATAACCGAATATTTATTTATTATATTATTTTAATTTAGATTTATTTTCTTTAATGATTTACCACTGTTATTTATTAAGAGTGTGAGAAACTAAGTAATAATAAATTGAATAATTATTTAATTGGATTTTTTTTAATTAATTATGAATAATAATATCAATAAATTATCAACATAAATTTTACATTGAATATTTTATAGTTCTGGTTTAAGACAGCAAGTCATAAGGTTAATTATAAAAATGTACTTAATGGTTATAATAGTACATGAAAAATTTAATTTTATTATAGAAATAAATAAATAATATTAGCAAAATTACTGCATAAAAAATCTAACTTTTGAGGTAATACATTACAATAATAATTGTAATATTAGTATTATATTTAATAACATATGTTAAATTTGTTTAAAATTAATTTATTTGTTACTAATATAATATATCAATGAAGAATTACTTTATTGAGTGTATTGAAAGCACAGATGGATAGTTTTCAATATAATACAAATGATTTAGTGAATACAAATTCAAAAGTTGTATTGCCTAGCCATCCATATCATATAGTTGATCAATCACCTTGACCTATAGCTCTTTCAGCTGTTTTACTATCATTAACAACTTCAGCTGTTTTATCTTTTCACGGATATCCTATGGGTGATACTTTACTACTTTGTTCTTTTATATTATTGAATTGAGGTATGACACTTTGATTTAAAGATATAATTACAGAAGCTACATACTTAGGTGCTCATACAGATAAAGTTCAAAAAGGTATATCTTTGGGTGTAGTATTATTCATTGTAAGTGAAGTATTCTTCTTTTTGAGTATTTTTTGAGCTTATTTTCATTCAGCTTTAGCGCCAGCTATCGAAATTGGATCTGAATGACCCCCTAAAGGAATTGAACCTGTTAATGCCTCAGAAGTACCTACTGCTAATACTACATTATTATTATCGTCAGGATCAGCGGTAACTGTTACTCATCATTCATTAGTTGATCGTTTAATAGATTGAGCAAATAATGGATCTGTAGCTACTATTTATATGGCTGTTTTTTTTACATTATTACAAGGTATGGAATATTTTGGAGTTTCTTATACTATTACTGACAGTGTTTTTGGATCTACTTTCTACATGGGGACAGGCTTAATCCAGAGGGCCCTTTGTTAAAATTTGGATTAAAAATTTTAACAAAGAAAAATAGGGTTAATTGCAAGAAGCTCTTTATTTATTTTAGATTATTTAATCGATTTACGGTTGAAAAAAAACAAAGGAATGAAGATAATTTGCAACGAAGCTTAATTTGGTATATTATTGTAATTATTTACAATAAATTAATTAAGAACGTTCAACGACTAATGAGTGAGTCATACCAACAATAATCTCGACACGAACGCCCTCTAATTTAAATATATTATTTAATCAAGCGTATATTAAATTAATGACATAGTCTGATCCATATTATAAAGTATGGAAATAAGAGATAAAAAACTCTTATGTTAACATAATTGGTTCATGGGTTACATGTTATAATTGGAACTATTTTTTTATTAGTTGGTGCTATTCGTATTTTTTCTTATCAAGTTACAAATACTCATCATGTTGGAGTAGAATCTGGTATTCTTTATTGACATTTTGTAGATGTTGTATGACTTTTTTTGTTCGGAGCTGTTTATTTTTGAGGGGGACAACAATCATTAAACACTGGTTCAGTTTTGTTTTAAAGAGAAACATTAATAGTACAATATATATTTATAATATTATAATTAATAATAAGGGAATTAAAAGTATATTGGATATTCTTATTAGTTTAAAAACAGTGAATTCCAAAGATTCTGTAATTAAATGAAATTGATTACCTTTTACTACTATAATAAATCTAGATGAAATTACTAAGGAAAATATTATTAATATGATATATAATTTAAATATAATTTCTCTTTTATTAATTTTTTTTTTATTTACTATTATTTATAGATATCGTAATAATATTTTAATATTCTTAAATGAAATTAAAGAAAATTTTTCTGTTAATAAGTATATCTATCTAGATATATTAAATCGTTCTTTTATTTTAAGATATATTTTATTTGGTTCTTTTTTTCTATTTTATTTTATTTATTATTATATTAGTTTGAATCTAGATATTAAAGATATATTAAAAACTTTCGAAGAAGTATTTACAAAAGATAATATGTTTATTAATCATTTATCTAGTAAATTTGGTTTTGATATTTATTCCACAAATCCCCCTAAGCATATAGATTATGCTTCCAATGTTGGTAATGAATCACAACCTAAGAGTCCTAATGGTACAAATAATGATACTGGAAATCTGAATAATAGTCGTTCTGTTAGTCCTGTTAATATTGATACTGGTAAATTACCTAGAAAAATATCTTGAAGTAAATATTTTACTGATGATGAATGTGGAGAGAGTGAATGTGATATTGATGAGGATCCTATACTTACTAATGCATATGATGACAAGTCTGATGATGAGCTTAAAGAACATCGTAAGACTAAAAAAGCTAAATATGATGATCCTCAAAATGCTGAGGATTTTAATACAGAATTTAGTGAAACAAACCATATTTTAGAAAAGTTGAAAAGTAAGAGATCGAATTATAAATCTAGCATATTAGAACGAATAGAACATCATAATTATCGTGTAGATGATATCAAAGAATCGTTAAGTAATGCTGAGATTAAAAAAAAAAAAGTTGATTACACTAAAGTTAATAATATTCTTAATAATGATTCTTCAAATAAAACTTTGAAAAGAACTCATGATATGATGAATGATAGAGATCAGGGTTATACGGCTGATAATGAATCAGAAATACATTTTACAGATAAAAGAACTAAAGAGAAATTCTTATCAGATTTATCTTCAACAAAAAAAGATAGTAAAGTTATAAACGCTCTTTTAAAAAAATATGAATCCACAAAATCCACGATAGACGGTGCATATGCTAGATTTTCACATGAACAAAATGAATCTACATTTAATCAGGTTGGTGATATGCGAGATAGTCTTCCAAATACTGAAAAGAATAAGAATGGATCAAAGAATAAATAATAAAAATTTTTTTTGTTTTTTATAGTTTGATTTTTATTTGTTTTTTCTTGTAGTGTATTTAAACGATTATAGTAATTTGTACTATAGTATATAACAGTGTATACTGTTTACAAATCTATTTTTTCAATTTAATTTAATATTAATTTTTTTAAGGGATTAAGTTAAAAGAAGGAATATATTTAGGAATATATTCATTTCATAGTAATTATCGCGGAAATTCGATGAATATAGTTTAAAGGTAGAACAATTATTTGTGGTGTAATTAGTCCGGGTTCAATTCCTGGTATTCATCCTTAATATTATATATTAAGTTTGTTAATTAATAATTGTTTTATTTATTTTTATTAAATTCTCTTATTATTGTAAAAAAAAAAGGATTAATTATGATATTTCGTATATTTGCTTCATGGATGAGAAAAAGAAAGGATAAAGTCTTTTAGAGTTTTATCAGGATCAAATAATTAAAAATAAAAAATATTATTTAAATTAAATAATATTTTTTATTACATATTATTAGTAGGCTTTGTTCATTTATAATAAGATGAATGTATTATTAGGAATAAATTTATTATATTTTTATTATCTACTATGAGTAATAAATTTTTAAATTTATTATTTATATTATTATTTTAGGTAGTTTTCTGAAACATGCATTTTAAGTGTATTATCTTTTTTATTTTCAAGCTTATACTAGTATATATATATATTAAAAATAATTAAGATAAATAATATTAATTTAATATTATTTATCTTATCCCTTAGGGGAGAGTAAAAATAAAATACTATTATTAAAAGGGAGTACTATATGGTGAATTAAGAAACTTTCTTTAAAAATTTATATAATTTAATTCAATTTAATCATGATATTACAAGCAGCAAAAATTATTGGTTCAGGATTAGCAACAATCGGTTTAGCAGGAGCAGGGGTAGGTATCGGATTAGTATTCGGTAGCTTAATTGAAGGAACAGCTAGAAACCCTTCTTTACGACCTTTATGAATATATTAATATTAAGTTAATTGGGGTCGTTAATATTCGTCTATTTGCTGAAAATTTTTAATGTTTATTAATTTTAGACAATCAGCAGGAAAACTTTATATTAATATATTTAAAGTATCCTCAACGACCATATGACGAAAATATAAATTTTATTATATTAAGAGATGGTCTTATATTATTAATGCGATTTATTTCATATTTAACTAAAAATAACATTTATAAACGTCATACATTGGCGTTAAAATACATTAAAGAATTAAAAGAGCCTACGTTAAAGATAATTAATAATGTATTATCTTTAAATAATCATGTTAACAAAAAACATTTTGACCTATGTGTTTCCTTATGTAATAATCCTATAACTTTGGATTTACCTTTACCACATACGAATAAAGTGTCTAATTTCTCTAAAATAGCAGGGGTGGAGAATTTAGAAAGATTAAGAAAATCTGGTAAATTTATACCCGGGTGTTATAGGATATATAAAGATAGTGATTTATCTAATATATGCTATATAGGACAAGCTATGCATCTTGGTGTACGAGTTAAACAACATGCTAAAGGAAATAATAAAAATACAGCTAAGTTTTGTGCTGACTTAAGGGATAAAGGAAAAGTGGATCTTTATATATTACCAAGCATAGATAATTTACCAACTGGTTTATCTATCCCTGAATTTTTATGTGTATTAGAACAATATTTAATATTTAAATATAGACCTCAAATTAATAGACTATATATAGCTAGACCAGGGATAGTCTGAACTAAAGAGGTAATAGCAAAACATAGAGAAAAAGTAGGTAAAAAAATATATATGTATTTAAAAAGTATAAAGGACAATAAATTAGAACTGATATATATATTTGATTCAGCAAGTGAAGGGTCTTTAAAAATTGGTAAAGAAAGAAGTTGAATTAAAAATACACTTGTTAGAAATAAAGGGTGGTATAAAAATACAATATATTTTAGTTTAGTTTGATTAACCGAAGAGAATATAATAGATAATGGTTTATCTTTTAAATTGTTTGAAAATATAAAAAAAACTAATGAAATAAAACCATTTATTAATAATATTTTAAAAGAATTACCTAAAAGATCAGGTAAAAAAGTTAAAATAACTAATATAAATACTGGGGAAAGCATTATTTATTTATCTAAAAAACAAGCAGCAAAAGAGTTAAAAGCAGACCCTAGCTCAATATCTATTCGAAATAAATTATTTAGAGGAATTTATGAAATAGAATTTCTCTAATTTTCATTAATAATAAATGCAATTATTCAGTTATGCTATTTTAGGATTCGCTTTAGCAGAGGCAACAGGTTTATTTTGTTTAATGATGGCTTTCCTTTTATTATATTCAGCTTAAATGATTGATATTTATAATAAATAAATTTATTAAATAATATTGTAAAAGTATATTCTTCCGCGCCCCGACGGGGCGCGGTTGAGACTATATTTATTTTATATTTTCAATCTATTTATTATTCTCGTTAATTTGAGAAAATTATTATTGAAAATCATAAAAAAGTTGTTGTACATATTTAAAATTTAAAAGGTTCAAATTTTTAAATAATTAAAATTGTGTAAAATTAATAATATTATAAAAGAGAATTTAAATATATGTAAAAAAACAGCCAAATTAATTAATAATTTCAAATTTATTTCTATATTATAGTGATGAAATTATTAATTATATTAGTAAATCATAATAGATATATATATTATATCATTATTTGATTTAAATAATATCCATTATATTAAGTAATAATATGAGAAAAGAATTTATACATAATAAAAAAGAAGTATTATTTTATTTTAGATTTTAATTATGATGGTATTTTATGTTAATCTAATAAATTATTAGCATATAAGAGGGAGTGGCAAGAGGGGCTAAATAATACAAAGAATGTTGTTAATAGATGTATATAAATGTAATAATAAAAATATTTGTTATTTTATATTTATAAAATAATAGTAATTATATAATAAAATCTATTTATTATATTAATAATTGCAATAATCATATAATTATTCCATTATGTGATTTACTTTAATAAAAGTAAGAGGATTTTTCTATTTAATGATGGCCTTTATTACAATTTTTATTATATTCATCTATGAAAAAAATTAAGTAAGAATATATATTCTTACTTAATTTTTTTCTTTGGTTTATTGCTATAAAATAGTGTTTTTTAATTATACATATATATAAAATAATATTAATTAAAATAAGTGAATTAATAGAAAATATGTTTATTAATAGTTTAATTATTGTTTATTAAAAAATATACAATAGGGGGTCGGTAATAATGGAAATTTATTTAAAAATATGGATTTAGCTTTAATTTTATTTGGTTTAGGATCAATTGGTTTTATTTTTAACAGAAATAATTTAATACAAATGATAATTTCAATTGAAATTATTTTATTATCTGTTTCAGTAATGACTTTAGTTCTTTCTTGACAATTTAATGATATATTAGCAGAAGTTTTCGGTATATATATTATAGCAGTAGCTGGTGCAGAATCTGCTATTGGTTTAGCTATAATGATTGCTTATTTTCGGATACGGAAACTTTAATATAATGAAGAAAATAATGATAGTAATTATGATAATACCCCAAATATTATTTAATTTAGTTCTTTTTTATATTTTAATGCCGAATGTACTTATGTACAAATATCTGAAAAATTAGTTAATTCAATTGGTATGAGATTGATTAACTGATTTAATTTTTACGCTTCCTTAGTTTATTTACATATTTCTAGCTTCCGCCCCCACCCCGTGGGACGGCTAGTTTATTCAATAAGTGGTTAATATTATGTTTAATTAGTTTAGTACTTATTAGGTATGACATGTTTAATTATTTATTTGATTACAATATAATATCTTTTTATATATGACATATTAATTTTATTGTATTTATGTTGTTTTATTCCCTACTGATGGCATTAATTACTCTTAATAATGAATAATATAAATATGGTTATTATACTAAGTTTTTTTTTTTCACAGATGAATATTAAGAATAAAAGTAGTGGATTGTTAATAATCTTAATCAAATAGTGTATTATGGTGATTATGAGAAGGATAATGAATATTTTAGATATTGTTTAAAACCTTAAGGTGAAGGTTTTAAGTTAAAAAAAATTTTTCTTTTTATTATTTTTATAACTATCATAAAAATACAGATCAATTAGTAAAAAATTATTATTATTTTGATCATTATCAGTGAAACTTAGTGAATAGGTGGCATTTTTTGGGATTATTTATATAAATTAGATAATACAGTATATATATATTTGAAAAGAAAAATATTCGTAATTTTCTTAGATGATCAAAATATCATGATCAGAACTCTAATTATATTAGAAATAGTTAATTTAAGATATTTGATTATAATTTATCTAATATTTTAAATTATGATAAGTACACTAACATAAAGATTTTGATTATACTTATAATACAATTAGAATAATTAATAAGAATATAGATAAAATTAAGGAGGTTATTTATAATGATTGTATTGAAAATCAAAGAAAGTTGAATGTTAATAGAAGAGCTGCCTTAAATAAAGAATTTGATGAGTATATTGAAAAATATCGAATATTGCTTATAAATAAAATTCTAATAATGTCATCAAATAAATAATTAAATTGAGATGGATTCATACATTCTGGTAATTCATCTAATTCTAAAATAAGTGATGAAATTAAGAAAGTTAATCCGCAATTTGGTCAAAAATAATTATTTAGGATAGTATATGAAATATTATATATCCTACCTACTTTAGTTAGTTTAAGAAAAATATTTTACGTTTGTAAAAAGATAGATGTTTAAGCCCTCTACTAAAGACTAAATAATTAAATAATTATAATAAAAATTTCTATGTGGTATAATTGAATAAAAATAATTATTATTCAAGATAACATGAAATTTTTATAGTAATTTATGTTTTATTATTTAATGTTGTAAAAATTTTTTTATTTCTTAACATATATTTATTAAAAGTTAATTAGATAAAATCAAATTTTAAATTATATTCGACTATAATGTATTTATTATTAATTAGTAAAATCTTGTAACATATTTTCTAAACAATAGAATAAGAATATTAGAATTATTTTATCTTTAATTAATTAATAAGAGTAAAAATATTATTATTGTTATTGAAAGTTAATATATAGTAGTAGAACATAATAAATTATTTATTACTATCATTTTTTAAGTAATTCATAGGAAGTTTGGATATTAGGAATTAAATAGTTAAAATAGATATACCTGTAAAAGTTGTTTGGGATTAAAACCATTAAAATATATTTGGGGTTTTAGGGTTTAAGTGCATTATAAATATAAATGTAGTATGTATTTAAGTATAATATTTTTACCCTTTTTAGCTTCTATTTTAAGTGGATTATTTGGTAGATCTTTAGGTGTAAAAGGTGTACATATTATTAATATAATTTGTTTATTAATAACAACTTTTTTATCTTTTGTAGCTTTTTACGAAGTAATTTTATGTAATTCACCTGTAAGTGTTGAATTATTTTCTTGAATTAGTATAGAACAATTAAGAGTATCATGATCTTTTTATTTTGATGAATTAACAGTTAGTATGTTGATCCCTGTTTTAATTGTTTCTTTATTAGTTCATATATATTCAGTTGGATATATGGGAGAAGATCCGCATCAACAAAGATTCTTTTCTTATATTTCTTTGTTTACTGGATTAATGCTAATCTTAGTAACAGGTAATAATTTTTTAGTTATGTTTTTAGGTCTCCATATACTCGGCCGTATTATATTAAATATATAATTTTATTATGTAACTATATGCTGGAAAATTTTATAATTTATTTAGTAATAACTTTTATTAAAGTAATCAGCAGAAAATAAAGAAAGCTTAAACTTTCTTTGAAATTCTCAGAGACTATACGTTACATATTTTATATTATAGTTAATCAAAAAAATTTTACTCTAAATTAATTATAATATAAAATAAAGAGATAGTCCATATTTATAAATACAAAAATATAAATATTTAGTTAGTTTGGAGTAACTTATTTTTTATTTGCAATTGTAAACAATTAAATTATTTTGATGTTGAAGAAGAAAAAGAGTTTTATAATAGTATAAAGGAAAAATTATTATATTCAAAGAAAGATAAAAAAGGTATTTTACGAAAAATGTTTTTTATAGAATATAAAAAAAATTATAAACTTACTTTAGAACAAAAAGAAGCATTAATTGGTGTACTATTGGGGGATGGTTATCTAAGTCGATTTTCTTTTAAAGGTAATACTGCATTATGTTTAGAACAAAGTTATCCAGCTAAAAAAAATTATTTAATGCATCTATTTGAATTATATAAACCTTTAATTACAAATTATCCCAAAATAATTATTAGAAAACCGGATAAAAGAACAGGAAAAATATATGAAAGTATTGCTGTTCGTACGTCTAAATTTAGTTGTTTCAATGAATATCATAATTTATTTTATAAGGATAAGATTAAGATAGTACCAAAAAATATCGCTGAATTATTAACAGCTAGAGGTTTGGCTTATTGAATAATGGATGATGGAAGTCTATCAAAATACAATCAAACAATATTACACACAAGAGCTTTTGAAAAAGAAGATGTAATATTACTTCAAAATACATTGAAAAAAAATTTTAATTTAAATTCTCGTATTGAAGAAAAAGAAAAAAATCAATGAGTCATTTTTATACCAGCTAAACAAAAAATACCTTTAAAAACGATAGTTATGCCTTATATGGTTGATAGCATGCTTTATAAAATAAATTTAAAGGATAAATAATTATAGATTTTTGTATAAATAAATAAAAAAAGTGAGAGGGAGTTGGGGTATGTTCTTATTTATTAGTACATTTTTGATATACAAGAGTAGCAGCAGTTAAAAGTGCTATGAGTGCTATGTTTACTAACAGAGTAGGTGATTTTTTCTTAACTATTGGTTTTTTTTTAATTTTCTTTACATTTGGAACATTAGATTATGCTACTGTATTTTCATTAGCCCCTTATATAAATGTCAATGTAATCACATTTATTTCTATTTTATTATTACTTGGAGCAGCTGCTAAATCTGCTCAATTAGGTTTGCATATTTGATTGCCTCAGGCAATGGAGGGACCAACACCAGTTAGTGCTTTAATACATGCTGCCACAATGGTAACAGCGGGTGTATATTTATTAATCAGATGTTCGCCACTGTTAGAACAATCTGAATTAGCATTAACAATAATAATGGTTACAGGAGCAGTAACAGCTTTTTTTGCTGCTTCTGTTGGACTATTTCAAAATGATATAAAAAAGGTTATAGCCTATTCTACTATGAGTCAGTTGGCTCGAGAATATAATATATTTATTATATTCAGGCATGAAACTATATGCGCAGAGCTTATCAAAAAGAAGATATGTAATTCGCAGATAACCAAATCTCATAATTATATTTTTTATAATTATATTAGTAATAATTTTTTTAATCCATTTCCCAATATGCGGCAGTACATTATTATAAATAGATATAAGATTATGTTAGAAGAATGGAAAATTATTATTATAAGCAAGTTAGTAGGAATCTCAGAGGCCATACGTTTCATATTAATCTTTCTTTTAATAAAATTAAAAATTAATAATTTATATTATTTTTTTTTTGATATTATTTGAATTAATTTATCTTATATAAATAATCTAATAAGTTATAATTTATTTAATTATATTATATTTAATTTAACAAGATTTAACAATTTTGAACCTCTTTTTAATCAATATTTCAATAATGTGAATGGTATATTTAAGTCTAATTATTATTCAGATTTGAAATTAGATATACAATTTAATATTGAACCGTCTCGAGATGTTTGTCCTAGGACGGTTCAACCCAAAGGGGAATTCAGAGATGAACCTTTTTTTGAATGACTAGCTGGTGTTATTGATGGAGATGGGTATTTTAATTTATCTAAAGGAGGCACATCTCGATTACAAATAACTATGGATATAAGAGATAAAAAAGCACTTTATGAAATTAAACAAAAATTGGGGGGTTCTATTCGTACTATAGCAAATGCTAATGCTTTAAGATATCAATTAAGTCACAAGAAAGGTTTGGTATTTTTAATAAATAATGTAAATGGTTTAATAAGAAATCCTACTAGATTGTTACAAATGAATAAATTGTGTTTGAAATATGGAATAAAATTATTATATCCTAAACCTTTAACATATAATAATGGATGATTAAGTGGTTTTATTGATAGTGATGGTTCAATATATTTTAATGAACAGAGTGGGCAAGTCTTTATTAGTATAACTCAAAAAAATAATTATTTATTGAATCCTCTTATTCATTTATATGGCGGAAGAGTTGATATTATTAATCCTAGAACAGATGCATTTAAATATATAGTATATAGAAAAAGTGAATTATTTAATTTAATAGATAATTATTTTAATAAATATCCTTTAAAAACTAAAAAATTAAATCGACTTAATTTAATTAAGCAATTTTATTTAATAAGAATTACTAAAAATAATAAAGATATATATAAATTAAATGAATGAGTTTTATTTAAAGATAAGTGAGAAAAATATAAAGATTAATAAAGAAATGGTCCAAATCATGTTAAAAATATGATTCGCAATTAGGGATGATGGTTATAGCAGTGGGTTAATAAGGCCCATTTAAATAAAATATTTTTATTATTTTATTTAAATAAAAACATTAAAAAATGATTAAAAGTTCTGAATAGAATAATAATCAGGTAATATTTATTATAATCTATTTATTACCTCAGAGACTATTTTTAATGAAAAATAAAATTATTTTCATGAAAATAATTTTATTTTTAAGGTATAGTCCTTAATTACATAATAATAAATATGTATGTAATTATAATTATAAGCTTGACATATTATATATTTTGAACAATTAGGGTAAATCTATTCGTTCTGGATTTACTGAAGAGAGGAAAAGGTTTTATATTTCACCTAAAGAAAAATTAATTTTATCTAAAAATGTACCAGATGAATTTAAGGAAATTATGACTGGTTTATTACTAGGCGATGGTACGATTAGAAAACAAGGACTATATAGTCTATTAGCTATACAACAAACTGATGAAGCTCTTGTTAATTTGTTATGATCTATATGTAACAAATATAAATTAGTTAATAAAAAAGTACAATGTTTATATCGTGTTAATCCAGTGACTGGTAAAAAAAAGAAAAGAGTTTATTATTTTCAAACCTTGACTTTTCCATATTTTAATGCGTTTTATTATGGATGATATAAAATAGATGAAATTAATAATACTAGGAAAAAAATATTACCTGCGGATTTGGAAACTTATCTTACTCCTTTAGCGATAGATCATTGAACTATGGGCGATGCAACATTTGATAAAGGAAGAAATCAACGCATAATCTTATGTACAGATTCTTTTAGTTTAAATGAAATTAATCGTCTAAGATCTATTTTACTAAAAAAGTACATAATAGATTCTTATGTAAAATTATTGAAAAATGGATATAGAATAGTTTATCGTATAGATATTTCAGGAAATAATAGAATAAAGTTCCAAAAATTAGTATGTCCTTATATTATACCTTCTTTATTATATAGAATAGGTATAAGTAATTAGTCTTTATTTATATGTAATTTAATAGCTTAGCCAATATAATGTAGCTTTAATGCATTTAGTATTACATGCTATGTATAAAGCAGGATTATTTTTATCGGCTGGATCAGTTTTACATGCTATGGGTGATCAACAAGATTTTAGACGATTTGGAGGTTTAATAAAATTATTACCTTTAACTTATACTGTTATATTAATAGCTTCATTGAGTTTAGCTGCATTGCCTTGACTTAGTGGATATTTTTCAAAAGATATAATTATTGAATTAGCATATGGGTCTTATTCTTCTTTAGGTTATTTAGTATATTTATTAGCTGTGATAGCTGCTTGTTTTACTATGTTATACTCAATTAAATTAATATATTTAACTTTTTTAACTATTGCTAATGCACCTAAAGGTAATTATGAAAAAGCGCATGAATCTCCTTTAGTTATGAGTATACCTCTTATAATTTTAGGCATTCTTAGTGTTTATTTAGGTAATATATCAAAAGATTTTTTTATTGGATTGGGGAATCAAGGATTAGGTATAAGTGTATTTAGTCATCCTAACCATATTATATTTACTGATACTGAATTTGGAGTACCTAATTTTAATAAATTATTACCTCTAATTTTAAGTAGTATATGTGCTATTATTGCTATTTATTTATTTGAAAAAAAACCTTTACTTTTGTTAATTATTAATAAATCTAAATTCGGTCAAAATATTTATAGATTTTTTAATCAAAGATATTGATTTGAATTAATATATAATAGATGTATAGTTAAAGGTCTTTTATTTTTAGGATATATTACTAATACTATTCTTGATAGAGGAGCTTTAGAATTAATAGGACCTAGAGGTGCTGTAGCTAGTTTATATAAAATAAGTAATTTTTTTGCTTCTTTTGATTCAGGATCCATAGCTAGATACGGATTTATTATGTTTTCTGGTTTACTTTTCTTATTATTAATTTGAATTAGTCTCTCTTAATAAAAAAAATTAATAGATTTATTAATTATTAATATATTTTATAATTTATTTTTATTTAATATATTTTATTTTATTTTTTTTTTATTAATACGTTTAGTTATTACTTTATAATTTTAGTTGAAAAAAAAATAGAGATATAAAATTATATTAGCTGTGCTTTGATTATAATTGCATTTGTTTGTATTTGATAATATGTGATGTAAATATATTAATTAAAATTATTTCTCCTTGAGGAATGTTAAAATTTGTTTTAAATATAAATAATTTAGATAAATATATTACATTTGGGTGTATAATTATATCCCCAAATACTTAAACTTATTTTTAAATCTTTAAGAAGAAAAATATGCTTATTATAATTATTTTAATAAATTTTTTTTAGATTTATTATATAAATGGATAGGCCAGAAAGCTAACTGGGATGATAATTGTTAATTCAATTTGAATTAACAATTATCATTTTATTTATATATAACCTATTTAGTTGTATATATAAAACATATTATATATATATGAGAAACAATTTTTCAGTTTATCTGAATATATACAGCTGCGTAGCGTCTGCCTTTAGGCATGATTTAATATAACATCGTATGATAAATTTAAGTTTTTTAATAATAATACCATTATTCTTTATAGGTGGTATATTTTTTATTACTAGTAATTATAAATTAAATTATATTCCTAAAGAAGGGGAAAATTTAAAACATATAGGATTATTAGAAGAAAATCATTTTGTGATTCCTTATGTATTTCGAAAATATTACATAAATGTAATAAATATTACAGCTAATTTATTTCCTTCTTTATTGACTAGTTCATTTTGATATAATATTAGTGAATATGAAAAAAATAAATTAAAGAATGAAAGAAAAGAATTTATGACAGATATGATAAAAAAGATTGGTCTTTTTCTTTCATTAATAGTATATGGTTTGTTAATAATTACTTGATTTAAATTTAATCCCATTACAGGGGATTATCAATTATTAACAAATTTAGGATCAAATCTATATACTTGAAATTTATATATAGCATTAGGTATGGATGGTATATCTTTACCCTTTATACTTTTGGTGGGGTTTATTCTTCCTATAGTATATTTAAGTAATTGATCTACTATAGATTATATGGAAGCATATTATATTTTGATAATAGTTTTATTAGAATTATTTCTACTTATAGTATTTTTAGTAATTGATATGGTTATGTTTTATGTTTTTTTTGAAAGTATTTTGCCTCCCTTATTTGTCTTAATAGGATTATATGGGGCATCACAAAAATTTAGAGCTGGTTATTATTTATTTTTATATACATTATTAGGATCCTTATTTATGTTATTGTCATTTGTAAAAGTAGGAGCAGATTCAGGAAGTACTTTTTTTGAAGGTTTTGTTAATGATAATTTTTATCAATTATTCCAAGAATTAGTATGATTAATTTTATTTGTTTCTTTTTCTGTTAAAACTCCATTAATTCCTGTTCATATTTGGTTACCATTAGCTCATTCAGATGCTAATGTATCAGGTAGTATTATATTAGCTTCTATAGTTTTAAAATTAGCTCTTTATGGGTTTATCAGAATTTTAATTAATATTTTTTCTTCTGGAACATCAAAATTAACACCATTTTTTTATGGTTTATGTTCTTTAAGCGTAATATACGCTAGTAGTACTACTATTAGACAATTTGATTTAAAAGTTATAGTTGCTTATTCTAGTATAGCTCATATGGCTTCTTCTTTATTAGGTACTTTCTCTGATACTTTATCTGGTATTGTAGGTAGTATAATTTTTGGATTAGCTCATGGTTTCGTTTCTCCTGGTTTATTTATACTAGTAGGAGCTGTTCTTTATGATAGATGTGGTTCTAGAATTATTAATTATTATAGAGGTTTAACTGATTATTTACCATTATTCGCTTTATTATTATTATTATTTATGTTTGCTAATATGGGTGTTCCATTAACTGGTAATTTTATTGGTGAATTCCTTTCTTTATTAGGTGCTTATCAACAAAATATTTTTATTGCTAGTATTAGTGCTACATCTGTTGTATTAAGTGCTGTATATTGTATATATGTTTATAATAAAGTAACAAGTGGTTCTCAATCCCCTTATATTTTTACTATCCCTGATATGTATAGAAAAGAATATTATATTTTATTACCTTTATTAGTTTTAACTATTATTTTAGGTATATATCCTTCTTTTATTACTTCTGATATTGAATTTGCTTTATCACATTGTTTATTATTTGCTTTCTCTCCTGTCGTATTGAATAATAATGATAAAAATGAAGAAGATAGTGAAAAATTACATGAAACAAATTGTAATCCACACAATACTCCTGTCGTAGATAATGTACTTCCTTCTTCTTCTAATAGAAATGTAAACTCTTCTACTCGAATTGAAGAAAATATAACAAATGAGTCTAATTCATCAAATATTGGAAATCCAAATTCTGATGAAGGTAATACTCCTTTCGTTCCATTAAATGATAAAAAAAATAAACCTGTAGATGCTAATGATTTAAGTAATAGAATTCAGGATGAAAAAAATAATATCGAAAATAATGTAATTCAATCTGAATCTAGCACTATAGAGACTACTCAAAATGATTTAAATGAATTAAATACGTCTGAAAGTAATGATTCAGATTCTGAAAATAGTATTTCGAATTCTACATCGGATTCTCAATCTTCTGAAAATTTACCTAGTTTATATTCAGAATCAAATTCTTCTATAAATTCTCCATCTCAATCTAATAATTCTGATAATGAATCTGAATCAAATTTCGCTGATGATGAAGAAGAAGAAGAAGAAGAAGATAATAATGAAAATAACGTTTCTGATCCTAATGTAGCACAAAAAAAAGTTTATAATTATGAATCGGATTATTCAGATTCATTGTTGTCTGATGCTGATTCATCATTAAGTAAGGAAAGTTTTAATTCTCGAAATTATCTTGAAAAACATTCTGGGAGAAAAAATAAAGAGAATTCTGAAGAAGATAATAAAAGTGAAAGAGATCTATTTGAAAGTGATGTAGATAATAATTTTGAATCAACAGTTGCAGAAGGTTCTAATTCTCGAAATAATTTTGAATCAACAGTTGCAGAAGGTTCTAATTCTCGAAATAATCGTGAAAAAGAATCTGAAAATAAAGATAAAGAAACTATTGAAGAAAACACAGAAAGTTCTCATAAAGAATATACTGAAGAGAATAAAGAAAGTTCTAATAAAGATAAAGGTAAAGGCAAAGAAGTTGAAAAATATGAGTCAGATTTGGATGAAAATTCTGATTCTAAATGATCAGCATCTAGCTTAGATTCTATTAATTCTAAAAATTATCTTGAAAATCATTCTTGAAGAAAACGTGAAAAGGATTTAGAAAAGGAGGAACAAACTAGAATTGAAAATGAGAGAGAACAAAATAATAATAATAATAATAATAATATAAATGAAAATAATAATAGTTCTCATAATTATACTATTTTTGATAATGATCATTTAAGTAATTTGCCTGATGGAAATTATATTTTTATTACTGATTATTTATTTAGTGTTTTAAACTTTATTAATAATAATTTAACTTTTGATCTTTTTAATGTTACTCCTATTCATATTTTCCTTTTAGTTATTACTTTTATCTCTTATTATAGATATTACATTCTTTGTATTTCTTTCAAGGAATCCTTTAGTCAATGTTTCATTCTGTTGAAATTTTGAATTAAAAATATTATTTCTTATTTATACAAGAAATAAAATTTTGATTAATTTATAATATAAATTAATCAAAATTTACTTTTTGATTAATTATTTTCTTTCTAATCTAATAGTTTAATTTTTTTATTAAATTATTATGAGACTCATAAATTATGTAATTATATTTATATGCCACAATTAGTGCCTTTTTTTTTCTCTCACCAAATTATGTTGGTTTTTTTCGCATTAGCATTATTATTATCATTGTTTTCAAAATATATATTACCTAATATTCTTTCTATATTTTTAGGTAGATATACTTTAGCTGATAAAATGAATTCATAATAATCCTTTTTTTTATTTTATGTGTATATTTATATATATATATATATTAATATAAATGTAACTATATTTATATTAAACGTGGAAATGGTTTTGCC
>Ga0209166_10000329_pt1 | contig 56416 bp, 53 predicted proteins | sample Coa_R1_3_FD_187151 | JGI IMG/M metagenome (GOLD analysis project Ga0209166, IMG submission 187151) | Surface soil microbial communities from Centralia Pennsylvania, which are recovering from an underground coalmine fire - Coalmine... | ecosystem: Environmental > Terrestrial > Soil >...
CCGTCCGGTAAACGACATCAATCTTCGTCATGCCCGGGCTTGACCCGGGCATCCACGCGCCACCGCCTGAGCTTCTGTTCGAACCCAAGGCGCCATTGCCGACCACGTGGATGGCCGGGTCAAGCCCGGCCATGACGATGGGGGGCCTGACGAAGCCGCCCGGGAAACAGCGGCCTAATGCGCGTGGCTGGCGCTGCCGTCCTTGGGCGCTTCGTAGACGAACAGGCGCGAGCAATAGGGGCACTCGACCTTGCCCGTGGGCGACAGGTTCAGATAGACGAGCGGATGGCCGCCGACCGCGCCGCCGCTGCCGCTGCAGCCGACGGTCTTGGTATCGACGGTGATGGTCTCGAACGGCGTAGTCATCGCTTGGGTCATCCCGGGGCGTAGTATGGAAGAGTGGGTGGGGCCAGCCCGCGACCGTGCGCGCATTGACCCCCGTCGGCGCGGGATGATACCCATTGCCCGGACACAATCAATGACTGCCTCTTCAGCCCCTCTCGCCATGTTCTCCTCCGCGGCCGCCGCGACGGCCCCCGGCCTGCCGGATTTCGCCCTGCAGCTCGACGGACTGAGCAAGACCTATGCGCCGCGCGGCCGGTTCGGCGCGGTCCAGGCGCTCGACCGGATCGACCTCAAGGTGCCGCGCGGCGCCATGTTCGGCCTCCTGGGCCCGAACGGCGCCGGCAAGTCGACCATGATCAACATCCTGGCCGGGCTGGTGGTGAAGACCGGCGGCAAGGCCAGGATCTGGACCCACGACATCGACGCCGAGCCGCGCCAGTCGCGCGCCGCGATCGGCATCGTGCCGCAGGAACTGAACATCGATCCGTTCTTCACGCCGTTCGAGCTCCTGGACCTGCAGGCCGGCCTCTATGGCGTGCCGAAGCGCGAGCGGCAGACCATGGAGATCCTGGAAGCGGTCGGCCTCGCCGACAAGGCCAAGGCCTACGCGCGCACGCTCTCCGGCGGCATGCGCCGGCGCCTGATGGTCGCCAAGGCCATGGTCCATCGCCCGCCGATCCTGGTGCTGGACGAGCCGACCGCCGGCGTCGACGTCGAGCTGCGGCAGAATCTCTGGGCCTATATCCGCGAGCTGAACCGCGGCGGCACCACGATCCTGCTGACCACCCACTATCTGGAAGAGGCGCAGGAACTGTGCGACCGGATCGCGATCATCGATCACGGCCGGCTGGTTGCCCATGATTCGACCGAGGCACTGCTGCGCCGGCTCGACGCCAAGGAGATCATCCTCAGCCTGAGCGCCGATCCGGTTCCCCTGCCCGCGAGGCTCGCGGCCCTCGGTTTCGAGCGCGCCGGCCCGGCCAGGCTGCGCCTGCGCTACCAGCCGAGCAGCACCCAGCTCGGGCCGCTTTTGGCCGCGGTCGGCGAGGCCGGCTACGGCATCATCGACGTCTCGACCGAGGAAACCAACCTGCAGGACATCTTCCTGCAACTGACCGGCCGCGGCGCAGAAGAGCGCCCCGCCGCCGCCGACGGGCGCTGAACCAGCCGATGCGGCGCGGACGGCGGCTAGCCGGTGTTGCGGCCGTCTTCGCCGCGACCCTTGCGCTCGGCGCCTGCGCCCCGCCCGACTTCCGCGAATCACCGACGGCGGCGCGGTCGCTCGGCCCCGGTCAGGTGCCCTATGCCGGCCTGGCCGAGGGCACGCTGATCACCGACGACGGCCAGGCGCTGGATCTCCAGACCTGGATGCCGACCGAGGCCTCCGGCCGGCCGGTTCCCCCCAAGGCCGCGATCGTGGCGCTACACGGCTTCGACGATTACGCCGAGGAATTCGCCGAGCCCGGCACCTATCTGGCGGAGCGCGGCATCGCCACCTTCGCCTATGACCAGCGCGGCTTCGGCCATAGCGACAATCCCGGTCGCTGGCCCGGCGCCGAGACCCTGAAGCGGGACCTCAGGACGGCGATCCGCCTGGTGCGCGCCCGGCTGCCCGGCGTGCCGGTCTATGCGCTCGGCTGCAGCATGGGCGGTGCGGTGGTGCTGGCGACCCTAAGCGACGGCGGGGCGGACCTGCCGGACGGGGCGATCCTGGCGCCGCCGGCGGTCTGGGCGCGCGAGACCCAGCCGCTCCTGAACCGGGCGGCGCTCTGGGCCGGCGTGCGGCTCATCCCGGACCAGCGCTTCACCGGCCGCGGCCTGGGCGTGCTCGCGTCGGACAATATCCCGATGCTGCGCAAGCTCGGCCACGATCCGCTCTATATCCACGCCACCCGCACCGATGCGATCTATGGCCTGGTCGACCTGATGGACGAGGCGCTGGCGGCGGCGCCCGACGCCACCACCCCGCTGCTGGTGCTCTACGGCGCCAAGGATCAGGTGATCCCGAAGCAGCCGATCGCCGACCTGATGGCGCGCCTGCCGCGGACCGCCGACGGCACCCAGCGGCTCGCCTATTATGCCCATGGCTGGCACCTGATCCTGCGCGACCTGGAGGCACACACGGTCGATGCCGACATCGCGGCCTGGATCGAGGATCACCGCGCCGCCCTGCCGAGCGGCGCCGACAAGGCGGCCGGCCATTTCCCACCGGCGTCCTGAACCCAACGAGACCCGCGCCTGCCCCCGGTCTGGCCCGCCATGCGATTTAGGGGGTTGAGCCCGACCGCCGGTTCAGGCTAGCTTCGCGCCACTGTCCGCGCCGGCCCTTCCAAGCCCGCGCATGCGCTGCACCCGTAGCTCAGCTGGATAGAGCGCTGCCCTCCGAAGGCAGAGGCCACACGTTCGAATCGTGTCGGGTGCGCCAATCTCCCCTTACAGTTCAGTTCTTTATAAGGTCCCTGATGGGTCCGGTCCGGCGCATTTGGGCCGTTACCAAAATCGAGCCTGGACCTCAGGCTCGTCTACTCCCACCACTGCGCCAGGGGCTTCCTGCCCGTCATCGCGTCCGCACTCCACGGTGCGTGCATTAGCTCGGCGAGCAAGAATTCGGCCAAGGCCGCGACCTTGGCGGGGCGTGCGCGAGCGGTCGGCGTCACGAAGTACAACCCGCCTTCCGGCAGGCGCCAATCGGTGAGAATTGGCTCAAGCTGCTTGTCCGGGAAATATTGCGTTGCGACAAATTCGGGGAATTCGCCGATCGCCAGCCCCTCGAGCACCGTCGGCAACAACGCCTCGACACTCGTTCCCCTGAGCGGCCCGGCTGGCGTGAATGGGCACTCCTCGCCGGTAGTCCGATGGGCGAAGCGCCAGGTCTCGCGCTTCGCCCGGTTGAGATAGCTGAGGCACTGGTGGGCGCCCAGATCACGTGGGTGCTGGGGCCGGCCATGGCGGGCGATATAGGCCGGCGCCGCGACCACAAATCGCCTGACAGGCGCGATCTGCCGCGCGACGAGCGACGAGTCCTCCATGACCGCGATGCGCAGGGCGGCATCGAAGCCGCCGCCGATCAGGTCGATCTGCACATCGGTGAGATGAAGATCGACGGCGATGTCGGGGTATCGGCGAAGGAACGCGGGCAGCAATGGTGCAACCCAACGCGCGCCGAAGGATTGCGGTGCGGCGAGCTTCACCAGGCCCCGCGGGCGGCTGGAGGCCTCACGCGCGAAATCCTCTGCCTCCTGTGCGTCCGCATAGATCCTGGAGGCCTGCTCGGCCAGCGTGCGGCCATAGTCCGTCAATGCGAGCCGTCGTGACGTTCTATTGAACAGGCGCCCGCCGAGTCGCTCTTCAAGGCGCGTCACGGCGCGCGAAACGGTCGCGACCGATACGCCCATCGCCCGGGCCGCCGCGGCGAACGATCCCTCCTCCGCCACCTTGGCGAACATGGCGAGTCCCTCGAAGTCGGGCAATTTCGACATCGACAATCCTGCAACGATAGCTTTCGTCTATTTCTATTTCGAGAGGACAGTCTCCGCCACAAATTCCTGCCACCCGCAAGGAGATACGGAGACACCCCATGTCGGACAGGATTCATGAACTGCTGCACCGAAACCTCGAGGAGGTGTTCGGCGAGGGCGACGCCCGCCGCCGTCGCGCGGCGATCGAGGAACTCTACACCGATGACTGTGTCCTCTATGTGCCGCCCGGCGTTTTCGTCGGCCGTGACGCGCTGGACAAGTTTGCAGGCGATCTGCGCGCGACCCACCCGCATTTCGCCTACGCGCCTCACGGTGCGCCGCAGGCGCTGCATAACGCCGGCCGCCTGGCGTGGGGGTCCGGGCCGCGCGGTGAGACGCCGGTTTATACCGGCCTGGACGTGATCATCGTGCGCGACGACAAGATCGCCGCGCTCTACGTATTCCTCGATTCAATGCCGTCATGACCCGCCGATCTTGATCCGCTGGGCCAGGAACTCCAGGAAGACACGGATCCGCAGCGGCAAGAGCCCACCCTGCCCCAGATAGACCGCATGCAATTCGTCGATGTCGCCCGGATTGAACGCCTCCAGAACCGGGACGAGACGATGGGCGGCAATATCATCCTCGACGATGAACGAGGCCAACCGAACCAGGCCGCCATCGTTGAGAGCGAGCGTCCGCAACGCATCGCCGTTGCTGACCTGGACGTTGCCGGAGGGCGCTACCGTTCGCACCACGCCGGCCTCGCGCAAGGGCCAGCCCTTCACCGATCGGGCATAGCTGAAGTCGAGGCAATTATGCCGCGCGAGCTCATCCGGCGTCTGCGGAACGCCATGGCGCGCGAGATAGCCCGGTGAGCCGACGATCATCATCCGCACGGCGCCGAGCTTCCGCGCGATGAGCTCGGAGCTTTTGAGCGGGCCGCTGCGCAGCGCGACATCGGTCCGCTGCTCGATCAGGTCGATCACCTGATCCGTCAGGGATATTTCCAGAGAGAGCTTCGGATAGGCCTCGAGGAAGGCAGGGACGATCGGCAACAGCAGCAGCCGCCCGACGGGCATGTTGGCGCTCACCCTGATCTTTCCGCTCGGCACCTCGGCCTTGGCGACGGATCGCTCGACCTCGTCCAGGTCGGCGAGCAGCCGGATGCTCCGGTCGTAGAACAATCGGCCCTCCGGCGTGAACTGCAGCCCCCGGGTCGAACGGTTGACCAGCCGCGCGCCGAGCCTGGTCTCGAGCCGCCCGACAAGCTTGCTGATCGCCGAGGGGGTCATGCGCAGCTCGCGCGCCGCGGCGGAAAACCCACCGAGCTCGAACACCCGCGCAAAGATTTCCATCTCGCCGGAGCGATTCACGTCCAATCGGGCCATTGTGATTTCATTTCACAAGGGATGTGCCAGACCGAAGTCTACTGCGTGACTCCGGGCAGGTCCACTTCACGTGAGACCGACCCGCCGGCTCATCGAGCATGAGCCTTCTGCGGGTCAAGACGCAGATCAATGAAGGATTTCACTATGGCTTCGGATAGCGCCACGACCGAAGAACTCGACGTCATCATCATCGGTGCCGGATTTTCCGGTCTCTATCTTCTTGACCGCCTACGCAGCATGGGCATGTCCGTCCAGGTGTTCGAGGCCGGCGATGCGGCTGGCGGCGTCTGGTACTGGAATTGTTATCCTGGGGCTCGCGTCGATTCGCCGGCTCCGATGTACCAGTTTTCGCGCGAGGACCTGTGGCGCGACTGGTCGTTCAGCGAGCTCTATCCGTCATGGCAGGAAATCCGCGGATATTTCCGCTATCTGGACGAGAAACTCGACCTCAGTCGTGACATTCGCTTCAACAGGCGCGTGACCGAGGCGGAGTTCGACCAGGCGCGCAATCTGTGGACGGTCCGCTCAAGTGACGGTTCCGTCGCGAAGGCGCGGTATTTCGTGCTCTGCACCGGTTTGGGCTCGAAGCCCTACGTACCGGAACTGCCGGGGCTGAGCAGCTTTGCCGGGGAGAGCCACCACACTGCACTTTGGCCGCAGCAGGGGCTCGACCTGGCCGGCAAGCGCGTCGGGGTGATCGGGACCGGTGCGAGCGGCGTGCAGGTGGCGCAGGAAGCGGCCGCGGTGGCGGCTCATCTCACGATGTTCCAGCGGACGCCCAATCTGGCCTTGCCGATGCGGCAGCGGAAGCTCGACGCCGACACGATCCGCCGCATGAAGGAAGGCTATCCGACCGCGTACCAGACGCGCAGGACGAGTTTCGGCGGATTCGACTACGAGTTCCTGCCCAAGGCCGCGTCCGAGGTTTCCGAAGACGAGCGGCAGGCGACCTTCGAGCGCGTCTGGGAGATCGGCGGCTTCGCGCCGTGGGTCGGCTCGTTCAACGACCTCCTCGGGAACGAGGAGTCGAATCGCGCCGCCTACAGGTTCTGGCGCGACAAGACGCGGGCGCGGATCAAGGATCCTGCCGTCGCCGAGATCCTGGCACCAACGGAGCCGCTTCACCCCTACGGCGCCAAGCGGCCGTCCCTCGAGCAGAATTTTTTCGAGATCTTCAATCAGCCAAACGTGAGCCTGGTGGATCTCCGCCAAAACCCGATCGAAAGGGTGACGCCCAGCGGGATCACGACGACGGCCGGCGAGCATGAGCTCGACGTTCTCGTCCTGGCCACGGGTTTCGATGCCGTGACGGGCGGCCTGACCAGCATCGATATCCGCGGCACTGAGGGCGAGACGCTGCGGGAGAAATGGGCGAAGGGCGTTCATACCCATCTCGGCATGGCATCGGCGGGCTTTCCGAACCTCCTTTTCGTCTGCGGTCCGCAAAGCCCGAACGCTTTCGTCAACGGGCCGACCGGCGCCGAGGTCCAGGGCGACTGGATCGTCCAGTTGCTGGGCCATCTTCGCCAGCACGATCTTGTGCGGTTCGAGGCGACCGCGGCCGCGGAGGCAGCATGGCGAGAGCGCGTGCTGGCAAGCGTGGACGGGACGCTCTTCCCGCGCGCCGACTCCTGGTGGTTCGGGGCGAACATTCCTGACAAGCCGCGTGAGATCCTGGCCTTCGCCGGTGGCTTCGGGAACTACATGTCCGCCTGCCACGAAAGCGCCGAGCAGGGATACTCGGGCTTCGTGTTCGGCTGAGTTTCGGCTTTCGTCCGATCTCAGAGGACGGCTCTCGGCCCGCGACGGAAGCGCCATGGCGCAACATTGTGGGCCGAATTGCCGACCTGGGCTGGGTGAGCGGCTTCGCTCGTTCTGTTCCTGGCGACGAGCCCATCCGTCCTCAGGCGGGCCCCCCGATGAGCCGGTCGCATCTTGACAGGAACAGCTTCAAGACCGGCGACGAGTTCGCTCGGTTATAAGCGAGCACCAGATCGATGGCCGGGGTGTCTCCCTGCAATGGCCGACTGACGACCGACCAGGGCATGAAGGTCTGGGCATAGGCCGGCATCAGCGCCACGCCCCCGGTCGAGGCGACCAGCGACATGGCCATGCCGAGATTGTCGATCTCATGTTCCGCATGCAGTTCGACGCCGGCGCGCTTCAGGTAATCGTCGATGACCGCGCGCAGCGCCGGCGCCGTCGCCGACATGGCGATGAAGGTCTCGCCCTTGAGCGCCTCGATCGCGATCGCGGCCTGCTGGGCCAGGCGGTGGTCGCTCGGCAGCATGACGACAAGCGGCTCGCTCATGACGAGCTTGTATTCCAGATCGGGCATGTGCGCCTCCGGCCGCATGAAGGCCAGGTCGAGCTTGCCGCGCATCAGCGCGTCGGCAAGCCGGGGCGAGTAGTCGCTCGACACGATGACGTCGACATTGGGCAGCTCGTCCTTCAGCAGGCCCATGGCGCGCGGTAGCCATTCCATTTCCTGGCCGGTCAGGAAGCCCAGGGCGAAGCTGCGCTTGGCGGGTTTTGCCGCACGCCGGGCCGCCTGGACGGCCGCTTCCGCTTGAGCCAGCGCCAGGCGGGCATGGTCGAGGAATACCTTGCCGGCGGCGGTCAGCTCGATGCCGCGGACGCTCCGGGTCAGGAGCTCGACGCCGACCTCATACTCGAGATCCCGAATCTGCCGGCTGAGTGACGGTTGCGCCGTGTGCAGCCGGCGCTCGGCTGCGACGGTCAGGCTGCCTTCCTCGGCAACGGCGACGAAATAGCGGAGATGACGCAGCTCCATTGGGGCCCCATGCCTCGTGAGTATGGCGGCCAGCTTACAAAGTCTTTTCCCTCGCTGCCAGGTCGCCCCAGTTATCCCGACGAAGAGATTTAAAACGCACTCGCCTTGCCGGACGGCAGCCAGCGTGCTGCGCACGGCAAGTCCAGCTGTACTTGCTTACGAGGTATGGAAACATGGATGTTCCCGTTGTCCTGATTACCGGCGCGCTGACCGGCATCGGTCGCGCCGCCGCCGTCGCCTTTGCCAAGGAAGGTGCCCGTCTGGTCGTGTCCGGCCGGCACGCGGACAAGGGCCTGGCGCTCGCCGTCGAGCTCCGCGACCTGGGCGCCGAGGCCGAGTTCGTGCGCGCCGATGTGCGCCATGACGAGGAGGTGCGGCGCCTCGTCGACGAGGCGGTTGCCCGGTTCGGCCGGCTCGACATCGTCGTCAACAATGCCGGCACCGAAGGCACGCCTGGTCCGGTGACGGCGCTGACCGCAGACAGCTATGCCCGGATGTTCGACACGAATGTGCTGGGCACGCTGTTCGGCATGAAGCATGCGCTGCGCGTCATGCAGGCGCAGGGCAGCGGCAACATCGTCAACATCTCCTCAACCATGGGCGAGCGGGGGGCCGCCAACATGGCGCTCTATGCCGCGAGCAAGCATGCGGTCGAGGGCGCCACCAAGTCGGCGGCGCTCGAGGCCGCGGCCTATGGGGTGCGCGTCAACGCGATCGCGCCCGGGCCGACGGAGACCGCCATGCTCGATCGGCTGACCGGCGCGCCGGAGAAAAAGGCCGCCTTCTACGCCGCGGTCCCGTTGAAGCGCGGCGGCACGCCGGAAGAGGTCGCCGATGCGATCACTTTCGTCGCCTCCGACAAGGCGCGCTTCATCACCGGCCAGATCATCCGCGTCAACGGCGGCAAGACCGCCGCCTGATTTCCCGACATTCATCCAAAGGAGTATTCACAATGACTTCGCTTACCGGCAAAACCGCCCTCGTCACCGGCGCCTCCCGCGGCATCGGCCGCGCCAGCGCCCTCGCGCTCGCCGAGGCAGGCGCTCAGGTCCTGGTCCATTACGGCAATGCTGTGGCCGAAGCCGAGGCGGTCGTCACCGAGATCCGCGCGACCGGTGGTCGGGCAGAGTCGATCCAGGCCGACCTCTCGACCGCAGACGGGCCGGCAAAGCTCGCCGAGCAGGTCCGCGCCATCGTCGGCGGCCGGCTCGATATCCTCGTCGCCAACGCCGGCGTCTCGAAGGCCGCGACCATCGAAGAGACGACCGTCGAGGATTTCGATCGGCAGTTCGCGGTCAACGTGCGTGCACCGTTCTTCACCGTGCAGCAACTGCTGCCGATCCTGGGCGCGGGCAGCAGCATCGTCTTCACCTCGTCGCTCGCGGCCCGTGCCGCGGTCGGCACTCTCGCCGCCTACGCGGCGACCAAGGGCGCCATCGATACGCTGGTGACGCATTTCGCGGCCGCCTTGGGCCAGCGCGGCATTCGCGTCAACGCGGTGGCGCCGGGCGTGGTCGAGACCGACATGTCGGACTTCATCAGGACCGACGCGGGCCGCGACTACACGCTCGGCATGCAGGCGCTGAAGCGCGTGGCCCAGCCGGACGACATCGCCGGCGCCATTGCCTTCCTCGCGTCCGATGACGCGCGCTGGATCACCGGCGACACAATCCATGTCGACGGCGGCTCGAAGTTGTAACCGCCCGCAAGGACGCCGGCTCCAGCCACAACGGCCGCCGCATAAGGGGCCATACCGGCATTCCAGGGGCGCCCGTGCGTTCAGTCCAGCGCCCGAGCGTCCCGCCGCCGAGGGCGGGCCTTGCTGGAACGTCCGCGCGCCCGTTCCTTCGCGATCTTCGCGCGAAGCTCGGAATAAGCGGGAGCGGCCATCGGATAGTCGTCCGACAGTCCCCACTTCCTTCGGTATTGCTCCGGCGACAGCGAAAACTTCCGCTGCAGATACCGCTTGAGCGTGCGGACCTTCCGCCCATCATTCAGACAGATGAGATAGTCGTGCGCGATCGACTCCTCCACCGGCACGGCGGGCTTCTCATGGCCCTCGGCAGCTGCCTTGATAGACTCGATACCGAGGAGTGCCGCGTGCGTCGCTGAGATAAGGGCCGGCAGCTCGGCGGCCCTCAACGAATTGTTGGAAACGAAGCAGGCGACGATTATGACGGTGAGTTCCGTCAGGTTGGTTTCAGCCGCCATCGCCACTTCCTCCATGCGCTCCTGCGAAAGCGTGGCAGCGCAAAGAGTTTAAGGAGGGACCGCTCCCCCTCGCCGCAGAGGTTTGTCACGCCGCTCGACCAGGCCCGACGACGAGGTATCCGCCTGCAGCTTGCTCCCCGACCAGGCACGCCACCATCCCCCGTCTGGGGGAACGGTAGAGTGAAACGGAGGGATACTGGTATCGTGGACCTACGGCGCGATCGAATTGAAAGCAGACTTCGTCAAGCAACGGTTCGAGATTTGCCCGCCCCGACCGGCGACGGTCTTGGGTATAGCGATAGAAAAGACCATTCCAATACCGAACACGACCAAATCTCTACGCAAATAATACCTGAAAATCACGACGGATACGGTCCTTTCCCGTAACCTTTTCAGGTGAACGCCGCACAGGGCGCGGCGAGCTGGCGGTCTTGGACGAGCGGCGTGCGTAGGATGATGTCATGGCAGTGCGGGGCTATCCAAAGCGTCATGGCGAGGACGTGTTCGAAATCTCATGCGCGCCTGGACCCCTCGACGCAGTCGAGAGGCCGGAGCCGTGCCTGGAACCGTTCGGTGCGCTGAACGGCGGCATATCCACAGGGCGCTTCCTGGACGCGTCGAGCCTCAACGTCCTCCGGCGATGCACGACGCGGGAAAACCTCACCGGCGCGTCGCTCCCGCGAATCAAGCGGGAACTGGCGCGCGCGTGGCGTCTCATGCTGGCGCAGCAGACGAACGAGGCTTACAGCGCCATTGAACGGATCGAGCTGCAGCTCGACGACGTCCCTCCCGCTGCCGCAGAGCGGCTGCAGGCGGCGACATCGTTGCTTCGGGGCGTAGGCCTCGCCCTTCAGGATCACTACATTCCCGCCCTCGCGATCGCCGTATCGCTTCTGCGAGAGAATGCCGCCGGCCAAGGCAACCATGCGGCGGCAACCCTGTGCCGGTTAGGTTATTGGCAGCTCGGCAAGTTTGATGCGTTCCATTTGCTGCCGCGGCACCAGCCGCGCGTGCGGGGGCCAAGGTCCCACGCCATATCCGCCATGTTCGACCTCTCGATCGAGGCGGCCGTAGCGCTTGATCACCTGCACATGCCGACCGCCAAACAGCTGGCAGTCGACGCCTTGGCCATCGCGGAAACGTCGAAGGTGCCCAGGGGACTTGCAGCCCTCCCCGCCTGCCTTGCGGCGCAAGTACTCTATGAGGAAGGCCGCCTGGACGAAGCCGACACGCTGCTGCGAGATCGGCTGTCCGCAATCAACGCGGAGGGCTCGATCGAATGCGCCTTGCGGGCATATCTGGTCCTGACGCGAATCGCCAGGCACCGGATGCACTACGATCTCGCGGCCATACTGCTTCGCGAAGCCGAAGCCCTGGGGGAACGCCGCGGCTGGCTGCGGCTCGTCGCGGCCTGTGTCGCCGAACGGACGGCGCTCCTGCTGGAGGCCGGCCGGACGAAGGAAGCCCGCCTCAACGTTGAGCAGCTCGATCGCCATGACGCGGCACACCGTGCGGGACCAGGACGCGCCTGCTCCGAGACCTTGCGGTATTGCCAGCTCGCGCGTTGGCGCGTCGCATGGGCCGAGGCTCCTTCGATGGAAGCGGTAGCAGCATTGCGGCAGCTTTATCACCACGCCGCCGAGCGGCGGGATCTTTATACCGGCTGCCGGCTCGCGGTCGAACTGGCAGACATGCTTATGTCGATCGGTGAGGTCGAGGAAGCGGGCGAGTTGTTTTTCCAGACCGTCAAATCAGGAGCCGCAGCCGGCCTCTACCAGGTCTTCCTCGAGAGAGGAGGATCCGGCATGCTTTTGCGGCGGGCGTACGACCGTGCCGAAGCCCCCGGTTCAACGGACCGCGAAGTGTTGCCCTTGGTCGGCAGCCTGCTTTCACGCTGGGACGACCGCCACGCGAACGGCCGCCCTGCGCGGTCAGGCGACGCCATTAGCGACACATTGACCGCGCGCGAATGCGATATCCTCGTCAAGATCAGCCAAGGCTTTCCCAACAAGCGGATCGCCCGGGCCCTTGAGATCTCACCGGAAACGGTGAAATCCCACATCAAGCGGGTCTTCCTGAAGCTGGCCGTCAGCACGCGCGCCGAGGCCGTATCCCAGGCCAAGTTGCTAGGGCTATTATGATCCCTGGCACTGCTGGCGAAGGGAAGCCCGGTTCATGGCTGAGGTGACGGAAGGCTCGTCGTTTCGGCTCGACCTCGTCAATCTGTGCCTGTGGCGCAAGGATGCCACCGGCGCCGACGAGCGCCTCGACCTGACGCCGAAGACGTTCGACGTTCTCCGTTACCTGGTCGAAAATACCGGCAGGTTGGTGACGCACGACGAGCTGCTGGCCGCGCTCTGGCGCGACGTCCATGTCCAGCCCGAGGTGCTGAAAAGCCATATTCTGGCGATCCGGAGCGCGCTCGGCGACAAGAGCACGAGCCCCCGCTTCATCGAAACGCAGCGGGGTCGAGGCTACCGCTTCATCGGCGAGATGAATGGGTTCCCGTCACTGCCGCCCTCGCCCGATGCCGTCGTGGAACGGGGCGTCTTCGCGGGGCGCGCCGAGCCGCTGCAGCAGCTGCTCGCTCTGCTGCAACGCGCGATGTCAGGTGCCCCTCAGGCAGTGTTCATCAGCGGCGAGCCCGGCATCGGCAAGACGACCCTGGTCCAGCAGTTCCTGACCCAGGCTCGAAAGCACAATGATTTCGTCGTGGCGCAAGGCCATTGCATCGAAGGCTTTGCCGGGGTCGAACCCTACTACCCCGTGCTCGAGGCGCTCGGCGATCTGTGCCGGGGATCCGGCAACGCCGGTGTCGCTCGCACGCTTTTGGAGCTCGCGCCATCCTGGGCAGCTCAGATGCCCGCCCAGATCTTCGCCGCGCAACTGGGGGCGTCGCGGCAGCCGATCGTGCCCGACCCGCAGAACCGGATGATGCGCGAGGTCTGCTGCCTGTTCGAGGCGCTCGCGACGAAGCGCCCCTTGGTGCTGATCCTCGAAGATCTTCATTGGGCCGATTTCGCGACCATCGATTTCCTGTCGGCGCTTTGCCGGCGCCGTTCGTCTGCCAAGCTGCTGCTGATCGCGACCTACCGGCCGGAGGATCTGACGGCCGCGCGTCACCCGCTGAAGCGGATGACCCATGACCTGGCCTTGCGCAAGTTCTGCAGCGAGATCGAGCTGGCACCGCTGTCGACGGCCGCGATCGGCGAGGTGCTGGCCGGCGGTGCCGGCGGCAAGCGAGTCTCCCCGACATTCACGCGATTCATGGAGACGCGCACCGGCGGCAATCCGTTGTTCATGCGGGTCACTCTCGACCACCTCTTCGAGAACGGCGAAATCTCGCGCACAGCTCACGGTTGGCAGCCGCTCGTTGCCCTCGACAAGTTGGCATGCGAGGTGCCCCCGACGCTCGCGCGCGTGATCGAGGCCAAGATGGAGGGGATGAGCGACGAGCAGCGGCGCGTGCTGGATGCGGCGAGCGTGGCCGGCGCCTACTTCGACCCAGTGACGACGGCGCGCGCCGCGCAAATGGACGAGATGTCCTTCGAGACTGTCTGCGAGGGGCTCACCCCGAGCGTGCTTCGCCGGGACAGGCTGCTGACCCTTCCGAACGACCAGCTCGTTCGCACCTACGTCTTCAAGCACGCGCTCTATCGGCAAGTGGTCTACGATCGCATCGGGCAGGTGCGCTGCGCGTTCCTGCACCGCACGATCGGCGAGCGCTTGGAGGAGATCTATCCGCCCGATCAGCGCGGCGACCTGGCGGTCCAGCTGGCGCAACATTTCACCTTGGCCCGTGACTGGCCGCGCGCGCTGGACTATCTGCGGTCTGCCCTGCGTGTCGCAACCAGTCGATTTGCACACCGGGACGCGTTGGCCATTCTCGACCACGCCTCCGCTCTCGCTGCCCGCCTGTCCGACCGCACCCGAATTCCGGCAGAAATCGAGCTTCTGGAGCGTCGTAGCGGCATTCTGGCAGCGGCCCATGATCCCCGGGCTCGAGAAAGCTATGCGCAGCTTGCCGAGGCAGCCGGCCGGCATGGTGATATCGATGCCCAGTGCCGAGCCCTCATCGGCTTGGCCTACACGACAAGCTGGTACGATCTCTCGCACAGCATCCAGCTTGTGGATGAGGTCCTGGCGCTTTGCGAGAGACAATCCGATCCGATCCAACGGGATGCCACTCGGATGTCCGCATATGTGCGGCGTCTCTGGGGTGCCGGCTGGAACAGGGCCGACGCCCGAAAATGTGAAGAAGCGCTCGTTCGGCTGAAGGCTGGCGGCGATAGCTTCACCGTCGCGCAGGCGCAGATCAATTTCGGCATGCTGTGCATGATTTCGACTCGCTATCGCGAGGCTCACGATCTGGTGCACAGCAGCTATCACCTGATCCGCGAGAGTCCTCAAAATGCGGCCGAAGCCGAACTCGCCCGCGCAGTCTGGATGCGCCAGATCGGTGTCCCCTGGTCGCTGTTTTCGCTCGGAAAATTCGGCGCCGCGCTGTCGGATTTGGACGCCAGTATCGCTGCGTTCGAAAGCGCCGGCGATTCCTCTTCGGCTCATTATCTTCAGGTCTATCGCGGCGCGTTGCTGCTTCACGCCCTGGATTTCGAGGGCGCGCTACGAGACTGCCGGCCGGCCGCCTCCCATCGGGCCGGACGAGACCCGGCACCTGTCACCCGAATCATGCCCGTCACGCGCAGAATTGCACTGATCTTTTGCGGTCTGGCCGAAGCCGGTCTCGGAAACGTCGCCGCAGCGCTCAATCATCTGCGAGCGGCCGAACGCGAGATGGAGCGGCAATCGGTGCATCTGGATTGGTACTGGCGCCTCGCTCTCGAATGGGGAATGGTCGACGTCCTGATCGCGGAAGGCGACCAATCGGCGGCGCTTTCGCGCGCGGAGCGCCTCTGCGACCTGGCGGAGCAAACCGACGAGCACACCTGGCAGGCACTGGCTTGGGAGGCGCACGCGCGAGCGGCCCTCGCCTGCGCCGAGACGGCGAAGGCGCTCGATGCGGTCGAAAACGCCTTGGCGGCATGCAAGGGCGAACAAGTGCCGCTTGCGGAATGGCGGGTTCACGCGACCTGCACCAGCACATTCGAAGCTCTCGGCGACGCCGATCGTGCCGCAACGCACACACACCTCGGGGCTGCCGCAAGAAAGAGCCTCGCCGGCAGCCTGCCGGAAGGACACCCGCTCCGCCTGACCTTCGAACGCCGCAGCGGATCGCTCTCCGCAGGCTGAGGGTCACCCGCACCCAGGTGGGCTCGCACGGCCGATAGCCTCTGCACCTCCCCCGAACCGCTCTTCATAGCCCTCATCGGGGGACTATGCCGGACCGAGCATTCGCCACAGCTCCGATAAGGAATCGCCACCTATCGAGGGCCGAACCGCCCCCTTTTCTTACAGGCAATTAATTCTAGACGTCAGTGTTGTGTATAGAATTTCTATGCGCAACCAGTCTTTCTTATTGTTCGCATTTTTCATATGCCTGACTTGGTCGCGTATCTGAAAACATCCTGGGAGTCTTTATGTACGCGTTCGTCGCTGATCAGATTCTTGGGATCAACGGTCTGGTTAACATTTCGAACATCGTGTTTCTCGCGGCGTTTTCAGTGCGAGACGTCCTCAAGCTGCGCCTGTTGTCGATCGTCGGCGAGGTCTTGATACTGCCCTATTACTATTTCCAGAACGAGACACTGTGGCCGCCGATCTTTTGGGGGGCGGCGTTCATGATCGTCAATGTCGCGCGCATCGTGGCGATGGCTTTGGAACGGCGACCGGTCGTTCTCAGCAACAAGGAAGAACAGCTCTACCGCGTCGCATTCAGCTCTATCGACAAGCGAGAATTCTTGAGGCTGGTCAGCCTTGCCCGATGGGTCGACTGCTCGGCCGGCGAGGTCATCCTTGAAAAGGGCCAGGAGATCTCCGACGCAATCGTCCTCATCTCCGGGGACCTCGAAGCCATTCTCGGCAGCAAGACGAGAATGGCGCTTCGGCCCGGTCAGCTCATCGGCGACGTGAGCGCCTACAGCGGCTTGGCCAGTCCGATGGACGTAGTGGCACGCGGTCCCGGAACTCTTGCCAAGTGGGACCTTCGGCACCTGAGAGAGTTCACGGCAACGAGACCGGAACTCCGCGCCAGCCTCCTGCAGATCGTGAGCATGGACCTCAGCGTCAAATTGCGCGATGTCGCCACCGCGGTTTCCGGTCTTGCTGCGGCAAAAATCACATCGGAGCCGCCGCCGAGCGGCGCATAGCAAGGCGTCTGCGACCCAGGCTGAGCTCAGGGAACGTTTCGCCCGAGCTGCGCGGCAAGCGAAAATTTCATTGGGGAGAGACCGCCCAGGCAGCGCAGCGACGTCCGTCGATTGAAGTTGGCGACAACGGACTCGATCTTCATCTCTGCTTCGGCGAGGTCACGCTTGAGGAGTGTCTCAAATCCCGCAATGACTGTTCGGGCTATTTCAGGAACAACGCAGTTACGCCACGAGCTCGTCTCAATGATCTCTTCGTCACTGAACCCCTGTGATCTCGACAGAGCCAAGCGCTGACTGAGAAATGCGGTCGTTGGCTCGTCGCCAACCGGGCACGACTGAGTTGGATCGAGGGCTTGCCCAGCATCAACGGGCCGCGACCACGTCTGCCAGAGGATCGAGCAAACCGGGTAGGGTACCGCCGCAGACAACTTGGCCACCAGATCGGCGATGGGATGCGTGCCGACGTGCATCTTGACCACGGTGAACCGCGAAGCCGCGTCGACAGCCATGAAAAGGCCAAGCGAACCGATCGCTGTGCGCAGTTCGGTGCAGGCGACCCGAAAGTTGCCGAGAGACGGATCTCCGTGCGTCCCATCACCGCCTAATGGCGCTTCGGCCAAACCGTAACGTTTCAGCGCCCGATAGAGGGTCGAGCGTCGGAGGTGAGGGATTGCCGGGGCGAGCGCCCGCATGCAGTCGTCCAGGGAGAGATGGCTAGTCCAGCGGAAAAGGACGATCAAGGCCTCATCCACTGGGGTTAGCGCGGAAGGCCGAGGTGTTTTCGGCCCCATCGGCAGGTCAGCCGTGGTCGCTCGCTTACGCCATTTTTGCACGGTCGTCGGGCTGATCCCTAGCTCACGGGCGATCGTTCGGATGCTGGCCTTGCGGGTTTGCATTTCCTGACGGGTGAGTTCATCCGTCCTAGGGCTTCGATGACGCTTGATCATCCGCATCCTCTCGAAACGGGCGAATGCCGAAGATGAGGCAGCGCATGACGATCTAATGGCTCGTGACGGCGGCGCGCCATTGACGCGGCGAAGCGCCGACGACCTTCTTGAATATGGAGGAAAAGCGAGCTTGGTCCGGAAAGCCCACCTCCAGGGCAATCCAAGCGATCGGCTTTTCTCGGTCCAGCAGGAGGTTTTGTGCGGCCTCGATCCGGCGCTTCAGAATGTAGGCGTTGGGAGTGAAGCCTGTTGCCAGTCGAAACTGACGGGTAAAGTGCGACTGGCTCAAACCGGCGACGGTACTGAGATCGCTCAAATAGAGCGGCTCATGGAAATGCTCCTCCAGATACGCGACCACTTTCTTCAGTCTCCATTTTGCCAACGGCGACGAGGATTTTTCGCTGGACGGTTCGCGTGACAGGGACAAAGCCACGAGCCGGGCGGCAAGCGCCATACCGACGCCATCGACGAATGTGGGGCCGAAGATTCCACCGGCAGTCTCTACATTGATCAGCGACCGGGCCAGGTTCTCGAGAACCTGGTCGCTGGTGACGTACGGATCGAAGAGTGCAAGGTCCTTCGGTGCCGCCCTCCCGGTCGCTTCCTCGTAGCTCTCGGCAATCATGTCAGCGGGCAAGTAGATACGGAGGACGTGATAGCCGCTGTCGAAGCGGCCGCGTCTCACCTCGGCTGTCGGCGATTGCAGAAGAACATGTCCTGCGAGGATCGTGGACGGGATCACGATCTGGCTGCCCGACGTGAGGTGGACCTGCTGCTGACGCAGGCAATAACTGATCGTGTAGGCCGGCTCTTCGTGATCCGCGACGTGCTCGACCAGTTGAGAAAGCTCGGATCGAGCCCAGCGGCCGATCCGTATCCGCGAAGCGTCGGCAGCCCGACAGGGCGACGGTGCACGCATCCATGACACCTCCGGCTGGATCATCGGCGCGCGAAAATCCGGCTGGCGGGGTATCGAGCATGGGCTCGGAAAGGGAAGAATGGCTGCGGGCAGCGACATGGACTGGCCTCCGGATTCAGCTCCCGGCTGGCGTCTCGACGGTTTGACGGTCGGCGTCCGGGATCGATCTTGGTGACGGCGGGAATTTGCCATCACGATCGAGCGGCACGGTGTTAAGTGTTGTTACGTCCTGTGCGAGCTGCTGGGTCGCCCCTCGAGGCAGTCCGGCCTCCCCCATTTGGGGGATATGTCCGGGAACCGCCTCACCGCATACCATGACATTGTGAAACAACATTCCAGGCGGATGCTTCCCTTCTCCGGTTTCCCCGGAAATTCGATTGTAGGCGAAGGCCTTGCCGACTCTCGGCGGGGCGAGGTTCGGCCTGTGGACTGAGGCAGATGTCAGGCGACGTAGTCAGTTTTGGCCCCTTTGAGCTGCACCGTCAGCAGCGAAGCCTCCTGCGGGATGGGCGCATGGTGCCTCTCGGTGCGCGCGCGCTCGATCTTCTGTTGGTGCTGATCGATAACGCCGGCGAGCTTGTTCAGAAGGAGCAATTGATCGCGCGCGTATGGCCCGACGTCCATGTCGAGGACGTCGCGCTCAGAGTGCATATTGCGGCGCTCCGCAAAGTGCTCGGAGCGGGGCGTCCGCAAGCCCGGGATCTCATCAATGTGCCGGGTCGCGGCTATCAATTCGTGGCGCCGGTCCGCGTCCAGGCCGCTACGCGGCAGCCGGCGGAGACGGTCCAGGCACGGCCGACCTATGATCGCCTGCCAGCCATAGCCCGTATCATCGGGCGCGATCCGGAGATCGAGCTCGTTGCGGCGCGCACGAGCACCGAGCGGTGCGTCACGATCGTTGGTCCGGGCGGCATCGGCAAGACGACGGTCGCGCTGGCCGTTGCTCGCAGGCTCTCGCAGCAGTTCCAGGACGGCGTGTTCTTCGTTGACTTGGCACCCATCGCAGACGGCAAGCACATCCCGGGTGCCATTGCCGCAGCGGTTGGTCTTGCTGGTGCCGACGGTGCCCCGCTCGAACGGCTCGTGGCCCTCCTGCAGGACAAGGCCGCGCTCATTCTGCTCGATAATTGCGAACACATGTGCGCTGAGATCGCCCATGTCGTAGCAGCCCTGACGGCCGCTCCCGGCCCCCTGAGGATTCTCGCCACCAGTCGGGAAGCGTTGCGCCTGACAGGGGAGAGCGTCTATCGCCTGCCCACCCTGAAAGTCCCGTGCGAAGCGGTCGACCTCTCCGTCGACGAGGCGATGCGCTACTCCGCGGTCGAACTCTTTGTCGAACGCGCATCGGCGAGCAACGAGCGGTTCGTCCTGGACCGCTCGAACGCCGTCATGGTCGTCGAGATCTGCCGGCAGCTCGACGGCCTCGCCCTGGCGATCGAGCTCGCGGCGACCCGCATGGATACTTTCGGCGTCGCCGATATCGCCTCGATGCTGTCGGATCGCTTCCGCGTGCTTCGTCGCTCGCGCCGTGACGCGTCATCCAGGCACGGCTCGCTTTTGGCGATGCTGGACTGGAGTTACGACCTGCTCGACGGCGAGCTCCAGACGTTTCTTCAGCACATCGCGACATTCGCAGGCCGGTTCTCGCTCGAGGATGCCGTCTCCGTGGCCGACTGCGCCCAGATGTCAAAAGCGGACGTCGTCGATTGCCTCGCCGAACTGGCCGACAAATCCTTCATCACCGTCGATCTGAGCGAAAATACCGCCTACTACCGTCTCTATGAGACGATGCGGGAGTACGTCGGGCACAAGCTGAAAATAGCGGGCACCCTCGACCAGATAAGACGCGTCCACGCCGGCTATATGGCGCAACTCTTCGCGCGAGCCGAGCGGGAAGCGGAGCAGAGAAGCCCGTCGAACTGGGTCGCCCTCTATGGCCGTTATCTCGATGACGTGCGCTTTGCGATCGACTGGGCGATGTCGACTGCGACCGACAAGACGCTCGGGGCCTCGCTGACGGCCTCGGCATCGACGCTCTGGGTGCACCGATCGTTGCTGACCGAACTGCAGCACCGGTGCGAACGGGCGCTTGCCGTGCTCGGACCCGAGGCGGCCCACGGTTCCGCCCGTGAAATGGCACTGTTTGCCGCCCTCTCCTACGCGATGGTCAATCTCTATGGACCGACGCCGCAGGGAACGCAGGCGTGCCGAGCCGCCTTGGAAATCGCGCGCAGGATCGGCGACTATTGCACCCAGGTGAAATCCTTGCTGGCGTTGTGGAACGGCTGCTTCGCCAACGGCGAGGTCCGCCAGAGCCTCGGTCTCGCCGAAGAGTTCATGGCCGTCGCCAACAAGCTCGGGCAGGCCGATGTTCTGGTCGCGCATCGGATGCTGGGGTCGTCGCATTTCTATCTCGGCAACGTCCGCCAGGCCCGAAAGCATATGGAGATCATGGTCTCGGGCTACGGTGCGACGCATCACGACGCGCACATGGCCCGTTTCGGCTTCGGACAGCTCGCGAGCGGACGCGGGCTGCTCGCCTTCTATTATCGCTATCAAGGCTGCTTCGACCGCGCCATGGAGGCGACCCGGCGCAGCGTGCGGGAGGCGCTCGATTCAGGGCACGCGATGACGATTTGCGGCGTGCTCGGCACGACCAGCATTTCGAATGCCATCGCCATCGGGCATCTCGACGAGGCGCAAGGTTACGTAGACATCCTCGCCGCCAAGGCCAGAACGCATGGCCTCCGCCGGTGGGAGAATTTCGCGCTTGGCTTCGAGGGGATCATCTGTGTTCGAAGGGAGCAAATCGATCAAGGTCTGCAAAAGCTGTCGCGCGCGGTCGAGCAGGCAGACGATCGGGCGAACACGCGCTACATGTCGCTGTTTTCCGAATATGCGCTGGTCCTGGGAGCGGCGGGCCATCCCGATGGCGGCCTCGCCGTCATCGACGAAACGCTCGACCGCTTGGCCGGCACCGGCGAGAGGTGGTACGAGCCCGAGCTTTTCCGTTGCCGAGCCGAGCTCAGCAGCATGGGCGATGTCGACGAGAGCGAAGTCGAGGCGCTGTTCCGGCACGCGATCGCGCGCGCCGTAGAGCTCGACGCGGTCGCCTTTCAATTACAGGCGGCGAAGGGGTTGGCGCGTTACCTTCACGACCGCGGGCGCTGTCGTGAAGCCCTCGAGACGCTGAAGCAGGTCTATGACCTTTTCCTTGAAGGTCACGACAGTCCTGAGCTCATCCAAACGCGCGACCTGCTCGAGACACTCGCCGGCACGGGGCCGTGCCGCCCGCGTCTCGTCTACTCGGCGTAAAGCCGTACGTAATGCGGGCCAGTTCGATGTCGCCAGCAACCTCGCGGGCTTAAGCCCGGAAGCCAATTCCCGTCATCTGACAAAACCACCGAGTGATGACATGTAAATCGGGTGGAAGTCCGCGTTCGCCTTCTTGAACTCGTCCGAGGGCGTGCCGTAGATCACCCAGCGAGTGAGCTTGGCCACCGCGAAGAGCTCCTTCGCGAATGGCCCGAAGCTTGCCGATTGGTGGAACAGCGCCGCCTTTGAATCCGTGTAGCGTTCGAAGAAATCAACCGTCTTCTGGTCGTCCCCGATGCTGCACTCAAACTGCAACGCGCCCGGCTCCTTCTCTGTCGCGGCCACAAGCTTTGGTATCAGCGGCGTGAACTTGTCCATCTGATCGACGGTAACGGTGAACACCCAGTACACCTGTTCGCTCCGCATCCCTGCCTCCCTGGTACGGTGCCTCAAGGCTCACACGCGACGGCTATCAGCGCACTTATGCTCGCGCGCGCTCCTAGACTGAGGTTGAATAGTACTAGAACCGCGCAACCAGTTTTCGCATGGCCGCACATCGGTTTAGTATGTCCGCAATCTGGCAGCGGTTCAACGAAGCCCGCTCTTGGCGCTTCGGCGACATGGCGAGGCACTGCAAACAATGGCCGCTTTCAAGCTGGAACCGGACCGGTGCGACCAGTGTCCATTTATGGGTTCACGCCCTAATTAACTGATGCGACCGCGGCGAGCCTGCGGGTAATGCGCGCCCGCGCCTGTTCTCCCCCACTTTCATTGCCCCCTTCCCCCGTCATCCGCCCCTTGGCGACCGCGGACATTAGTAGATTGCGCCCGACGGCAAGGCAGAGAGGGAGTGGAAGTATAATGCAGTCACGCCGGCACTTTCTGGCCAGTTCCGCCTTGACCCTCTCCTATCTGGCGCTGGGCCGGGCGTGGGCGGCGACGCCCAAGGACCTGGTGGCGATCGGCAAGCAGATAGACGATATCCTCAGCTTCGACCCGGCCGAGTGCTCCGAGTATTCCGGCGATGAGATCGTCGGGAACTGCTACCGCAAGCTGGTAGCGCCCGATCTCGCCGATCCCACCAAGATCGTCGGCGACCTGGCCCGGTCGTGGGACGTCGGCCCCGACGGCCAGACCCTGACCTTCCACCTGCGCGACGATGCCAGGTTCGACAGCGGCAACCCGGTGACGGCCGAAGACGCGGCATTTTCGCTACAGCGGCTGATCCTGCTGAACAAATCGCCGGCCTTCCTCCTCGGCCAGTTCGGCTTCACCGCCGACAATGTGGCGAAGCTGATCCGTGCCGCGGACGCGCACACGCTCATCATCCAATTGCCGACCGTACAGGCGACGAGCTTCGTGCTCTTTTGCCTGACCCCTGGCGCCGGCTGCGTCGTGGAGAAGGCCGTGGCGCTCGCGCACGAGATGGCCGGCGACCTCGGCAACGGCTGGCTCAAGACCCACAGCGCCGGCGCCGGACCCTATCGGCTCGTCTCCTGGGCGGCCAGCGACCATGTCATCGTCGAGGCGAACGCACACTACAGCCCGGCGCCGAATATCCGTCGCGTGGTCGTCCAGCACATCAACGATGCCGCCGCGCAATTCCTGGCGCTGCAAAAGGGCGACATCGACATCGCGCGCAACCTCGATTCCGACCAGCTGAAAATGCTGGCCGGCAACGCCGACTACCAGATCTCGCCGCAGCCGCAGCTGAGCTCGCTCTACATTGCCATGAACCAGAAGGTGCCCGACCTGGCACGCCCCGGCGTTCAGCAAGCGATCAAATGGGCGATCGATTACGACGCGATCGCCCGAAACATCACGCCCGTCACCTGGACCGTCGGCCAGTCGTTCCTGCCGAACGGCCTCGCCGGAGCGCTGCCAAACCAGCCGTTCTCCAAGGATGTGGCCCGGGCGAAGGATCTGCTGGCGACGGCGGGCGTGCCCAATGGCTTCACCGTCGCCATGGACTACCAGGCCGCCTCGCCCTACGCCGAGATCGCCCAAGCCATCCAGCAGGACCTGAAGGCGATCGGCATCACCGTGGAGCTGATACCAGCCGAGCGCAAACAGGTCGTCACCAAGACGCGCGCTCGCGCCCACCAGCTTTCGCTGCTGGTTTGGGGCTCCGACTATTACGACCCGAATTCCAACGCCCAGGCGTTCTGCGCGAATTCGGACGATTCGGAAAACGCCGCAATCAAGAGCGTTGCCTGGCGCAGCCATTTCGTCGACCCGGAGCTGACGCGCGAGGCTGAAGAAGCGGCGAAGGAGATCGACGCGGACAAGCGCGTCGCGCGCTATCACGCCATGCAGCAGCAGTTCTGGGATCGAGCGCCATTCGCCTTGCTGCTGCAGCAGAATGCCGTGTCCGTGCTGCGCAAGGGTGTGAGCGGCCTCGTCGTCGGCAGCCTTCCTGACTACACGCGGTACGGCCAGATCCGGAAATCGTGAGCAAGCGGGTCGCGCGGCTGGCTGGGAGTGCGGCGAGCCTGCCGATCACCCTGTTCGGGCTCGTCCTCACCACATTTCTGATCGGCCGCGTCATTCCGATCGACCCGGTGATCGCCATCGCGGGCGACCATGCGCCGGAGGCCGTCGTCGCCCATGTCCGCCAGGAACTCGGTCTCGACCGACCGCTCCTGGTCCAGTTCACCATCTACTGCCGGCATCTCCTGCAGGGCGATCTCGGCAGTTCGGTCATGACCAGCCATCCCGTGGTCCAGGACCTCGCTCATTTCTTTCCAGCGACGCTGGAACTCGCCACCACCGCGATCCTGGTTGCGAGCCTGGTCGGCATCCCCGTGGGTGTCTTTGCGGCGGCGAGGCAGGGCTCCCGCTTCGACCATGCGGTGCGGATCGTCGCGACCGCCAGCCAATCCATGCCCATCTTCGTGCTCGGCCTGGGCAGCCTGTTGATCTTCTACGTCAAGCTCGGCGTGGCGCCCGGGCCGGGACAAGTCGATGTGGCCTATGACGGCCTGGTCGACGGGCCGACCGGCATGCTCGTCCTCGACGCAGCCCTTCAAGGCGAGTGGGATGTGTTCCGGGACGCCGCCGCGCATTTGGCCCAGCCCGCCCTGCTGCTGGCCGCCTTCTCCTTCGCCGTGATCGCCCGAATGACCCGAAGCTTCATGCTCGAAGCGCTCGCCGGCGAGTACATCACGACGGCACGCGCCAAGGGACTTTCCCGCACCCGCATCCTTTGGCGCCATGCCTTCGGCAACATCAAGGTTCCCCTGGTGACGCTGCTCGCCCTGGCGTACGCCAACCTGCTGGAAGGCGCGGTGGTGACCGAGTCCGTGTTCGGCTGGCCGGGCCTCGGCCGCTATCTCACGATATCGCTCCTGAATGCGGATATGAACGCCGTGCTCGGCGCGACGCTGGTGGTGGGCGTGATCTACCTCGGCCTCAACAGGTTCGCCGACGTCGCCGCCCGACTGCTCGACCCGCGGACGCGATGAGCAGGCACTACCAGGCCTGGCTCCTCGCAGCACACCCGAGGTCACGTCGGCAAGCGGCCTGGGGCCGGCGCTATCGGATCTGGCTGCAGTTCCAGAGCGACCGCGCGGCGATGGTCGCCCTCGCCGCCATTGCGGTGCTCATCGCCGTGTGTGCCGGCGCGCCCCTCCTCGGTCTGCAGGATCCAGCGGTCCAGGTCTTGACGATGCGCGTCGCCCCGCCCTCCGGCGACCATTGGCTTGGTACGGACGAGCTCGGTCGGGACATGCTGGCTCGTCTGGTCTACGGCGGCCGCGCGACGCTCGGCCTCACGACGACCATCCTGCTGCTGGTGGCACCGACAGGCCTGCTGATCGGCGCATTCGCCGGTTTCACCGGCGGCGTCATCGATCAGGTGCTCATGCGCGTCACCGATGTGTTTCTGGCGTTTCCGCGGCTCGTACTGGCGCTCGCCTTCGTGGCAGCCCTCAAGCCCGGAATCGGCGGCGCCATCGGCGCGACGGCGCTCACGAGCTGGCCGCTCTACGCTCGCCTGGCGCGCGCCGAGACATTGAAGATCCGCCACAGTGATTTCATCGCAGCGATCCGCCTCACCGGCGCTGGATCCGTGCGCATCGTTCTGCACCACATCGTGCCCTTGTGTCTGCCGAGCATCATCGTCCGCGCCGCCCTCGACGGCGGCGGCGTCATGCTGACGATCGCCACGCTCGGGTTTCTGGGCATGGGCGTCCAACCCCCGGTGCCGGAATGGGGTGCAATGATCGCAACATCGCGAGATCTCATCCTGCAGCAATGGTGGGTGCCGGTATTCCCCGGCAGCCTGGTCTTCCTGACAGTACTTTCGTTTACGGTCATTGGCGACGTCCTGCGCGACGCGCTCGACCCCAAATGGGCGGGCCGATGCTGATCGAGGTGGAGCATCTGACCGTGTCGTTTCCGGCCGAGAGCGGCTGGCGCGACGTCGTTCGCGATGTCTCGTTCTCGGTCGGGAAGGAGCGCCTGGGCATCGTGGGCGAGAGCGGTTCCGGCAAGTCATTGACCGCCCGGGCACTGCTTCGACTTCTGCCCACCGGGCACCGGTGGTCCGCCGAGAGACTTCGGTTCGAAGACATCGATCTGCTGCGCGCGGACGAGGCCGCGCTGACGCGCCTCCGCGGCCGGCGGGTCGGGCTGGTATTGCAGGACCCAAGATTCTCATTGAACCCGGTCATGACCGCGGGTCAGCAGATTGCGGAAACCTGGCGTACCCACAAGGGTGGCAGCCGGCGCGACGCCCGTTCGGCTGCCATCGACTTGTTGCGGCAGATGCGTATTGGCGATCCGGAGCGGGTGGCGGATGCCTATCCGCACGAACTGTCGGGCGGGCTCGGGCAGCGCGTGATGATCGCCATGATGCTGGCACCGGACCCGGATCTATTGATCGCGGACGAGCCGACGAGCGCGCTCGATGCGGCGGTTCAGGTGGAAATCCTGCGCCTGCTGGACGATCTGGTCGCGCGCCGCGGCATGGGCCTCGTTCTGATCAGCCACGACCTGCCCATGGTTTCACGGCATTGCGACCGGATCATCGTGATGCGTGCCGGCCAGATCGTCGAGGAAGTCCCGGCAGGCGGCTTGGCCGAGGCACGCCATCCCTATACCCGCGGGCTGCTGCGCTGCCTGCCGTCGCTGCTCCATCCCCGGGCACGTCTTCCGAGCCTGCGCGACACCTCCGGTTGGCCGGCGTCATGATCGCGGTGCAAGAGCTGACCGTGCGCCTTGGCAAGGCCGACGTGGTCCGCGGCGTTTCCTTTTCGGTTCCGCGCGGCGGCGCCTTCGGCATTGTTGGCGAAAGCGGCTCGGGCAAATCAACGATCCTCCGGACCGTCGCGGGCCTCGTGCCCGAATGGTCGGGCGGGATGTGGATCGATGGCGACCGGCTCACGCGCACGCGATCCAAGGCCTCCTATCGGCGCTTGCAGATGGTGTTCCAGGATCCATACGGCTCGCTGCATCCGCGTCAAACCGTCGATCAGCTCCTGAGCGAGCCCCTGCTCGTGCACGGAATTGCCGGCGTCGATGCCCGAGTGGCCCGGGCGCTCGACGAGGTGTCGCTGCTGGGGCCTTTGCGATTTCGATATCCGCACCAGCTCTCCGGCGGTCAGCGCCAGCGCGTGGCGATCGCCCGCGCTTTGATCGCCGAACCCGCGCTGCTGCTGCTCGACGAGCCGACGAGTGCGCTGGACGTCTCGGTGCAGGCGGAGATCTTGAATCTTCTGGCCGACCTGCGGCGACAGCGCAATCTGACCTACATTCTCGTCAGCCACGACTTGGCCGTGGTTGCCCACCTATGTCCCCGCATCGGCGTCATGCACCACGGCGAAATGGTCGAGCAGGCGACGGTCGACGACTTGCGCGCCGGTCGAGTGTTCCATCCGCAGACTGCCGCTTTGCACGCGCTCCACCTTCTGCTGGAGCGGGTTTAGCGACCATGCCCGGGACCCGATCCGCGTTTTACATCAGGACCGGTCGGTTGCTGGGGTTTCGCCAGAAATTGATTTCGATCAAGGACGCTGCCCGCCGCCTGCCTGATCCTTGCCCAATCGATCCCGTCGCGCGGGAACGGACCGGCTCGTCCCGAACCGGCCGGCACTGCCCCGTGCAGCAGCACACGATTGGAGACGTCCCCATGGAGAAACTCTCGAACCCGATGTCGGCTGGCGGGGCCGAGCGCGCAGCGGCGTGGCCCCAGTGGCCAGGCCTGGACATGTTCCGCCAGGCTTCGGAATACTGGTTCGACTCCTGGCAGCGCTCCGTGCTCTTCCTCGACGTGCTGCGGCGGCGCGGCAACGAACATGCCGAATACATCGCCCAGAAAGGGCCGAACGTGCTCAGCTTTCCGTTCGAGCTGATCATGGACGGGCGCACGCTCGACCGGCCGGTCAATTACTGCCTCGTCCGCATCGTCCCGCCGCAGGGCGTCGAGATCGATCCGCAAAAGCGCCCGTTCGTTGTGTTCGACCCGCGCGCCGGACATGGTCCCGGCATCGGCGGCATGAAGCACGAGAGCGAGATCGGCGTCGCCCTCGAGGCCGGTCACCCCTGCTACTTCGTCGGCTTCCTGCCGGATCCGGTCTCGGGGCAGACCATCGAGGACGTGTGCCACGCCGAGGCGCGCTTCCTCGAACGGGTCGCGGCACTCCATCCCGACGCCGAGGGTAAGCCGTGCCTCATCGGCAATTGCCAGGCCGGCTGGCAGATCATGATGATGGCGGCCGCCCGTCCGGACCTGGTCGGGCCGCTCGTGCTCGCCGGCGCGCCCCTGTCCTATTGGGCCGGCGTCCATGGCAAGCACCCGCTGCGCTATCTCGGCGGCCTGCTCGGCGGCACTTGGCTGACCTCGCTGGCCGGCGACCTCGGCAACGGCATCTTCGACGGCGCCAATCTCGTCGCCAATTTCGAGAGCATGAATCCGTCGAACACGCTGTGGAAGAAAGACTATCACGTCTATTCCAACATCGATTCCGAGGCCGGCCGCTTTCTCGAGTTCGAGAAATGGTGGGGCAGCCCGGTCCTGCTGAACGCCCAGGAAATGCAGTTCATCGCCGACGAGCTGTTCATCGGCAACAAGCTGTCCGACGGCGAGATGTTCATGTCCGACGGTGTGCGGATCGACCTGCGCAACATCCAGTCACCGATCGTCGTGTTCTGCTCCTGGGGCGACGACATCACGTCGCCGCAGCAGGCGCTGGACTGGGTGCTCGACATCTACGACAGCGACGAGGCGCTCGTCGCGGGCGGCCAGACCATCGTCTATGCGCTGCACCAGAGCATCGGCCATCTCGGCATCTTCGTCTCGGCCAAGGTCGCGACGAAGGAGCACGAGGAATTCGCCCGGACCATGGACCTGATCGATGCGCTCCCGCCCGGGCTCTACGAAGCCGTCTTCACCGAGAAGAGTCCTGAGATCGCCCATGCGGAGCTCGTCAGCGGCGACTATCTCGTGCAGTTCGAGCGGCGCAGCCTAGACGATCTGCGGGCCTTCGGCGGCAACGACGAGGCCGACGATCGCCGGTTCGCCACCGTCGCCCGGCTGTCGGAGATCAACCAGGGCCTCTACCGGACCTTCCTCAGCCCGCTGGTGCAGGCGGCGACCAGCGCACAAAGTGCCGAATGGCTGCGCCGGTTCCACCCGCACCGGGTGCGCTTCGAGCTCTTCTCCGACAAGAACCCCTGGATGCGGTCGATCGAGGGGCTCGCGGACAGCATTCGAAGCAACCGGAAGCCGGCGGCGCCCGACAACCCGCTGCTCGCCCTGCAGGAGAAGACGTCCGAACGGATCGTCGATGCCCTCGACCGCTATCGGGACATGCGCGATCGGGCGACGGAAGCGTTCTTCCTCGGCTTCTATGGCTCGCCGGCCGTCCAGGCGATGACCGGCCTGCGCTCCGACCAGGCGACGGCCCATAGCCGCATCGGTCGCGACGTCGCCCGCGAGACCGCCGGGGCCAGGGCCGTCGCGGACCTCGACCAGCGCATCGAACAGGGCGGTCCGATCGAGGCTGGCCTTCGGGCCTTGATCTACGTGGACCAGGGCCGGCCGCATCAGGCCGTGGACGAGCGCGTCTTCGCCGCCCTGCGCCAGTTGCGCCAGCAGCACCCCGAGTGCCGGCGGCTCGGGCTCGCCCGCTTCAAGGAAATCGTGCGGGAGCAGTATCTGCTGCTGCGCCATGACGAAGAGCGGGCGCTCGCGGCGATCCCCGGCTTCCTGCCGGACGATCCCGCCGAGCGGCAGTCGGTGCTGGACGCCGTCCGCCAGGCGATCGAGGCCTCGGGCGAGTTGCCCGACGCCGTGCGGCAGCGCCTGGCGCGGATCGAAGCCCTGTTCGAGACCCGCCTCGCCGGCGATGACATCCGCCAGGCGCGCGGCCGCCGACGGCAGGTCGTCGCCGATGCCGCCATGGCCACGAAATCGTCAAACGTCACCGCGACGCAGGCCGGGCAACCGCGCTCCAGCGCCGCCGAATGATCGGGAGGAACAGGATCATGATGACAGGCGAGAAAACCACCTCCGCGACGGTCGAGCCGGCCTTGTTCTCCGCGGCGGACATTCACGACATGGTCGACCGCAAGAAGCGGGAGGAAGCCGCGGCGGCGCAGCAAAGACACCAGGCGGCGGAAGAAGAGAAGAAGCACCAGGAGGAAATGTTCCTGGCGCGCAAGCTCACTCCCGAGTTCATCAACACCGTCATGCGCCGGGTCCGCAACGCCGCCGAGTCCGGTGCCAACGAAATCATGGTCGGTCAGTTTCCGTCGGATTGGTGCACGGATGGCGGGCGCGCGATCAACGCACCGGAAGACAGCTGGCCGGACACGCTCCAGGGCATCGCCCGCGAATTCTTCGAATTCTGGCAACGGGACCTGAGGCCGCGCGGCTTCCACCTGCACGTCAAGATCATCAACTTCCCGGGCGGCATGCCCGGCGATGTCGGCGCCTTTCTTTCCTGGTGACGCCGTTCCGGTCCCCCGGACCGGCCCGGCTGAGGCTCTCCACCGCGCTATCGGACAGGGAAATCGGACAGGGAAACAAGATGGACAGACCCGAATCCCCGCACCAGCGATACGAAAGACTGATCGCCCGCGCCAAGCAGATCCAGCCGCCGACGGTCGCGGTCGCCCACCCCTGCGACCGGAGCGCGATCGAGGGGGCCGTGGATGCAGCCCGCCTCGGCCTCATCCAGCCGATCCTGGTCGGCCCGGCCGGCCGCATCCGCCAGGCGGCGGTCGATGCCGATCTGGACATATCGGCGCTGCCGATCGAAGAGACCGAGCATAGCCACGCTTCGGCCGCCCGGGCGGTCGAACTGGTCCGCGAGGGCAAGGCGGAAGCCCTGATGAAGGGCAGTCTGCATACGGACGAGCTGATGGGCGCGGTGGTGAAGAGCGACGGCGGCCTGCGCACGGGCCGCCGGCTCAGCCACTGCTTCGTCATGGATGTCCCGGGCCATGCCGAGCCGCTGATCATCACCGATGCCGCGGTCAATATCTTCCCGACCTTGGCCGACAAGGTCGACATCCTGCAAAACGCGATCGATCTCGCCCACGCGCTGGGCGTGACGCAGGTTCTGGTCGCCATCCTGTCGGCGGTCGAGACGGTCAACCCCAAGATCCCGTCGACGATCGAGGCCGCCGCCCTGTGCAAGATGGCGGAGCGCGGCCAGATCACCGGTGCGATCCTGGACGGGCCGCTGGCGCTCGACAACGCGATCAGCCCGGCGGCGGCGGCGATCAAGCACCTGGCCTCGCCGGTCGCCGGCCATGCGAACGTCGTCCTGGTGCCCGACCTCGAGGCCGGGAACATGCTGGCGAAAAGCCTGACGTTCCTGGCGAATGCCGATGCGGCCGGCATCGTGCTGGGCGCCCGCGTGCCGATCATCCTGACCAGCCGCGCGGATTCCGTGCTGTCGCGCCTCGCCTCCTGCGCCGTAGCCTCGCTCGTCGCGGAAAGCCGCCGGACCGATGCCCGCAAGGCGGTGGCGTGACATGGCCCCGAGCAATGCCATCGTCGTCGTCAACGCCGGCTCGTCCAGCATCAAGTTCTCGCTGTTCGGCGAGGAGGCGCAGGGCCTGTCGCAGTTTCTCAAGGGCCAGATCGAAGGCCTCTACACCGACAGCCCGCACTTCTGCGCCCGCGAGAGCAGTGGCGCCGTCGTCGCGGAACAGCGCTGGACGGGCAGCGCGATCGACCATGACGATGCCATGCGGCGCCTGCTCGACTTCGTGCGGACCCATCTGGGCGGTCACCGCGTCGACGCGATCGGACACCGCATCGTCCATGGCGGCCGCGATTTCGCGGCGCCGGTCCGGCTCGATACCGGCATGCTCGCCTCGCTCGAGGCGCTGACGCCGCTCGCCCCACTGCACCAGCCGCACAACCTGGCGCCGGTCCGGACCCTCTTCGAGATCGCGCCGGGCCTGATCCAGGTCGGCTGCTTCGACACGGCCTTCCACGCGACGCAACCGGCCTTGGCTCAGGCCTTCGCCCTGCCGGCCGAGATCACCGAACGCGGTGTCCGCCGCTACGGCTTCCACGGCCTGTCCTACGAATATATCGCCTCGGTACTGCCGGACCTCGATCCCGGCCTGGCGTCGGCGCGCGTCATCGTCGCCCATCTCGGCAACGGCGCCAGCCTGTGCGCCCTCGATGCCGGCCGGAGCATGGCCAGCACGATGGGCTTCACCGCCGTCGAGGGGCTGCCGATGGGCACCCGCTCGGGCAGCCTCGACCCCGGTGTCATTCTCTACCTGATCGACGAGATGAAGATGGGGCCGCGCGAGATCGAGCGGCTGCTCTACCAGCGGTCCGGTCTGCTCGGCGTCTCCGGCCTGTCGAGCGACATGCGCCGGCTGGAGGCGAGCCCGGATCCGCGCGCGCGCTTCGCCATCGACCTGTTCGCCTATCGGATCGCCCGCGAGATCGGCTCGCTGGCTGCGGCCCTGGGCGGGTTCGATGCCCTCGTCTTCACGGCCGGCATCGGCGAGCACAGCGCGTCGCTTCGCCGGTCGGTGTGCCGTGCCGCGGCCTGGCTCGGCCTCGAGCTGGACGGGGCGGCGAACGATGCCGGCGCCGCCCGCATCAGCACCGACGCCAGCCGGGTCTCCGCCTGGGTCGTGGCGACCGACGAGGAATTGATGATCGCCCGGCACACCCAGCGCCTGGCCGCCGCCTGATCCGCCAACTGCAGGAGTGCCCCATGACCGCCGAGGCCCCCCACCCGATCCTGTCCGGCCGCCGAGCACTCGTCGTCGGCATCGCCAACGAGCATTCGATCGCCTACGGCTGCGCCGCGGCCTTCCGCGAGCTCGGCGCCAACGTCGCGATCACCTATCTCAACGAAAAGGCCCGGCCCTACGTCGAGCCGCTGGCGGACGAGCTTGACGCCACGTTGTTGCTGCCGCTCGACGTCACCCAGCCGGGACAACTCGAAGCCGTGTTCGAGACGATCGCGGCGCGCTGGGGCCGCCTCGATATTCTCGTCCATTCCATCGCCTTCGCGCCGAAGGCGGACCTCGAGGGCGGGCTGCTCGACTGCTCGGCCGAGGGCTTCGCCAAGGCGATGGACATTTCGTGCCATTCGTTCGTGCGCATGGCCAAGCTGGCGGCGCCGCTCATGACCGACGGCGGCGCGATGTTCGCCATGAGCTATTGCGGCGCCGACCGCGTGGTGCCGAACTACAACGTCATGGGACCGGTCAAGGCGGCGCTCGAAGCGGCCTGCCGCTATCTGGCGTACGAGCTCGGGCCGCAGCATATCCGCGTCCATGCGATCTCGCCGGGGCCGCTTGAGACGCGGGCCGCGTCCGCGCTCAAGGATTTCGACCGACTGCTGATCGACGCGGTCCACCGCGCGCCGGTCGGCGAACTCGTCGACGTCATGGATGTCGGTTACACTTGCGCCTATCTGGCGACGCCGCTCGCACGACGGCTGACCGGTAGCACCGTCTATGTCGACGGCGGCGCGAACATCGTCGTCTGACGCGTCGCTTCAGCCGGAGACCGCCCATGACCCCGCGCACCATCCTGGCCGTTCTCGACGGCACATCGCTCGATCCGCGCGTGCTCGATACGGCGCTGGCCGTGGGCCAGCCGAACGGATCCTGCATCACGGCGCTTTTTGCCGATATCGACCCGCACGACGTCCCCGCCGCCTATCTGCGGGACGGCACCGGCCTCTACGTGCCGCCGGAGTTCTGGACCCATCTCAAGGCCCAGATTGCCGCGCGGCGCGACGCCGCCAAAAGCAGCTTCGAGGCATGGCGGCTGCGGAACAAACTCCCCGAGGCGCCGCCGCAAGTCCCCGGCCCGACCGCGCGACTGCATATCGAGATCGGCCTGGCGCCGCGGCTGCTCGGCCGGTTCGGCCCGGCTACCGATCTTGTCGTGACCGGCTTGCCCGGCAGCGGCGAACCGGGCAGGACCCCGACGCTGGAAGCGGCCCTGTTCGACACCGGCCGGCCGGTGCTGGCGGTGTCCACGGCAGGCCCGACCGAAATCGCGCCGTCGGCGCCGGTGGCAGTGGCCTGGAACGGCCGGCCCGAGGCGGCGCGAGCGCTCGGCGCGGCTCTGCCGATCCTGGCGCGCTGCCAGCGCGAGGTCATCCTCTTGTGCGTCGACGAGCGGGAGGGAGCGGAAAAGATCGGCCCGGTCGTCGAGTATCTGGCGATGCACGGCATCGCCGCGCAGGGCATACGCCTGGCCGACCGGCCTCACGAAACCGGCGCGCTGCTGCTCGAGGAGGCGACACGCCGCGGGGCCGGCCTGCTGGTGATGGGTGCCTACACCCATACCCGCATGCGGGAGAGCATCCTGGGCGGCGTCACCGACCATATCCTCCGCCATGCCGCCCTGCCGGTGCTGTTTGCCCATTGAGCCGCTTCCCCCGTCCTCCGGTGCCGCGGCGGGCGCATGCCGTTGCCGAAGGTTCGCCGAGCCGTTAAAATCGTGGTCTCGATTGTTGGCCGATCGGCCTATTGTCTGTCTTGCCGGGCACGCGAGGGAGCTTCGGGCTTGATACAGGCAGATAATACGGCGTCACGACGCCTCGCGCGCTTGGTCGCGATGTTCGACAGTCTGCCGTTGAGCGTCGGCATTCTCGACAACGACATGTGCTTCGTCGAGGTCAATCATCATCTGGCGATGGTAAGCGGGCTTCCGATCGCCGCACATCTGGGACGAACGGTGAACGAGGTTCTGCCGTTCCTGTCCAACGCCCTGGCGCCTCTCCTGCAGCAGGCGATAGAGAGCGAACGCCCGGTTCGCGACATCGTCATCCACGGGGCGGCGCCGGGTGCTCCAGAAAACGTGCGCGAATGGCACGCCGACGTCTCGCCGCTCGTCCCGTCGGGCGATTGCGCCGGGGGCGCCATCCTCTGCCTGCTCGATGTCACCGAAGCCAGCCAGGCCCGCACGACGATCGAGGCCCGCGAGGCCCATCTGCGCTCGATCCTGGAAACCGTTCCCGACGCCATGATCGTCATCGACGATCGCGGGCGGATACAATCCTTCAGCAGCGCCGCCGAACGCCTCTTCGGATATCGCTCGGAAGAGGTGTGCGGCCGCAACGTCAACATGCTGATGCCGTCGCCCTATCACGAAGCTCACGACGAGTATCTCGGCCGCTATCTGGCTACCGGCGAGCGGCGCATCATCGGTATCGGCCGGGTCGTTGTCGGCCAGCGCCGGAATGGCGAGCCCTTCCCCATGGAACTGGCGATCGGCGAGGTGAAGCGGGAAGGCTACCGTGTCTTTACCGGCTTCGTGCGCGACCTCACTGAACGGCAGCGCACACAGGACCGGCTTCAGGAGCTGCAGGCGGAACTGCTGCACGTCTCGCGCCTCAGCGCCATGGGCCAGATGGCGGCGACGCTCGCCCATGAGCTCAATCAGCCGCTGACTGCCGTGGTCAATTATTTCCAGGCGAGCCGGCGCCTGCTCGCCGCCGAGCCGCCCAACCTTGCGCGCCTCGGCGAGGCAGTCGAGCTGGGCGCCGAGCAGGCGCTGCGCGCCGGGCAGATCGTCCGGCGCCTGCGCGACTTCGTCGCCCGCGGTGAAACCGAAAAGCGGGTCGAGAATGTCGCGAAGATGGTCGAGGAAGCGAGTGCGCTAGCCCTGGTCGGCGCCAAGGAGCACGGCGTGAAGGTCCGCTTCAATCTCGAGGCCCAGGCACGCCATGTGCTGGTCGACAAGATCCAGATGCAGCAGGTGCTCCTCAACCTCATGCGCAACGCCATCGAGGCCATGGAGGCCGGCGACCGGCGTGAGCTCGAGCTCGCGGCCGTCAGCCGCGGCGAATTCGTGGAATTTTCAGTCGCCGACACCGGCCCCGGCCTGCCGCCGGACGTCGCGGCGCAGCTCTTCCAGCCATTCGTTTCGACAAAGCACCAGGGCATGGGCATCGGACTTTCGATCTGCCGGACGATCGTCGAATCCCATGGCGGAAAGCTGTGGATGGTGCCGAACCCGGGAGGCGGAACGATATTCCGCTTCACGGTCACCGCAGCGATCAGGGAGGATCAGGCCCATGCCTGACGTTCAGATCGTTCACATCGTCGATGACGACGACACGGTCCGCCGCTCGCTGGCGTTCCTGCTCGAAGCCGCCGGTTTCACGGTGCAGACCCACGCTTCCGGCGTCGCGTTCCTCGATGCCGCGGCGGGACTCGGCCCCGGCTGCGTTCTGACCGATGTCCGCATGCCCGAGATGGACGGGCTGGAATTGCAGCGGCAGTTGATCGAGCGGGGCATCTCGCTGCCCGTCATCGTGATGACGGGCCATGGCGACGTGCCGATCGCGGTGCAGGCCCTCAAGGCCGGCGCCGTCGATTTCATCGAAAAGCCGTTCAGCGACGACGTCCTGCTCACCGCCATAGGAGCGGCCCTGAGGCGCAATCGGGCCGACCTCAAGAACCAGCAGGAAACGACCAACCTCACCGCCAGACTCGAACTGCTGACCCCACGCGAGCGCGAGGTTCTGTTCGGTCTAGTCGCGGGGCATCCCAACAAGACGATCGCCTACGACCTCGGGATCAGTGCGCGCACGGTCGAAGTCCACCGCGCGCGCGTCATGGAGAAGATGCACGCTCGTAGCCTGTCCGACCTCGTTCGCATGGCACTGGCTCTGGAGGCGGGTGCCCCCGGCGGGCCTCTCGACGTCAAAGCCGGCCACTGAGCCGGTCTCGCCCGCCCTTGATTTGAATCAAGGCGGCCAGGCAGCCGTGCGCGCCAGTATCGGTCCAACTCCCAGCAGCGGCTCCGCCCGCCTTCGAATGGACCAGCCCCATGCCTGCCGCGGCCGCCCCGCAGCCATCGCCGGTGATCTATGTCGTCGAGGACGATGCGGACGTGCTGCGGTCCCTGACGCTGCTGCTCGAGTCCTATGATCTTTCGGTGAAGTCCTATGCGTCGGGTGGGGAATTCCTGGCGGATACGCCGAGAGCGGCGGGCTGCCTGGTTCTAGACTGCATGCCGGTCAGTGACGGGCTGGAACTGGTCGAACGGCTGCGGGATGAGCGGATCGCCATGCCCGTCGTGCTGATCACCAGCGGGCAGGACCCCGGCATCCCCGAACGTGCGCGCCGCTCCGGCGTGCTCGCGATCATCGAAAAGCCGTTCTTGAGCGACAGGCTGCTCGAGACGATCCGCCGCGCTTTTCTCATGAGGCCGGCCTCTACGTAGTTTCCCCAATGATGGCTCCCCGGCTGATTCCTTAGATGACTCGCAAGCTGGTCTCTCCAGAAGGGAGGGTTCGATGCAGTTACGGGTTCAGACCACCACACGGTCCGCCGCTTGCGGGCCGCCCGGCCACGAGGCGCCGTCGTCGTCCGCGGACGACGGCCTGGAGGCCGTGCACGCGCTCGGCATGCGCCGCTCCATCGAGCGCGGCCGGCAGATTTATGGCGACGGCGATGCGGCCGACCATTGGTTCAGGCTCCTGTCCGGCACCGCCTGCGCGGTCAAGCTGCGGGCCGACGGGCGCCGCCAGATCACCGCGTTTCTGCAACCGGGCGACTATTTCGGCTTCGAGGCGGCGATCGAGTACGGCTTCGCGGCCGAGGCGCTGACCGACCTCGAGCTGATCCGCTATCCGAGAGCCCGCACCGAGGTGCTCGCCCGAACCGACGCCGGCATCGCTCATCGATTTCGCGAGATCGCCCATCGATCGTTGGACGCCGCCCAGCGCCGGCTGCTCATGCTCGGCCTCATGTCCGCACCGGAACGGGTTGCCTCGTTCCTGCTGGAGCAGTTCGAGCGGTCGGCGGACGGCCAGGTCATCCATCTGGCCATGTCGCGCGCCGACATCGGCGACTATCTGGGGCTGACGCTGGAAACCGTCAGCCGCGCGATCAGCGTGCTGAAGCGGGCAGGATTGATCAGCGTGCCGAACCGCCGTGCCATCTGCATCCTCGACCGCGACGGGCTCGAGGAACTGGCCGAGGGCGAAGCCCTCTGACCGGGACCTGGCCTCGCGTGAGTGTCCAGGTCCCGGTCAGAATACCTCGGGGACGAGCCTGAAGGGATAATCCGGATCCTTGTAGTCGCCGCGCTTCTCCCGCTTCGGCAGCTTGACCTTCGCATGCGGCAGTTCCTCATGGGGAATCTTGCTCAGGATATGGGTGAGAATGTTCAGCCGGGCCCGCCGCTTGTTGTCGGAATGCACAACATACCACGGCGCCCAGGCCGTATCCGTCGCAAGGAACATCTCGTCGCGCGCCCGCGAGTAGTCGTACCAGCGGGAATAGGACTTGAGATCCATGTCGGACAGCTTCCACGTCTTGCGCCCGTCATCGATGCGGGCCTCAAGCCGTCTCGTCTGCTCCTCGGGGCTGACCTCCAGCCAGTATTTCAGCAGGACGATGCCGGATTCGACGATGGTCTTCTCGACGCCCGGGATCATCTCGAGAAAATGCTTCGCCTGTTCTTCGGTGCAGAAACCCATCACGCGCTCGACGCCGGCGCGGTTGTACCAGCTGCGGTCGAAGATCACGACCTCGCCGGCCGCGGGCAGATGCGGCAGGTAGCGCTGGGAATACATCTGCGATTTCTCGCGCTCGGTCGGCGCCGGCAGCGCCACCACGCGGAAGATGCGCGGGCTCACCCGCTCGGTCATGGCCTTGATCGTGCCGCCCTTACCGGCCCCGTCGCGCCCCTCGAAGAGGATGCAGACCTTGAGGCCCTTGTGCACCACCCATTGCTGGAGCGTGACGAGCTCCGCGTGCAAGCGCGCGAGGTGCTGCTCGTATTCCTTCAGTTTCAGCTTGCCGCTGGTTTCCGGCCCGCCATTCTTGGCGTCTGTCATCGGATCCTCCCATCGCATCCGGCCTCAGCCGTTTCCGAGGAATTGGACTCAATGTCTCGCACTTCCGGGGGAGAATGAAGCCGGTATTTCCCGCCGATTCACCGGTGAAGTCGTCGGCGACGGCGCCGATCGGCAGGCTCAGGCGCCGAAGCCCAGGAATTCCAGGACCGCGTCGGCCCGGCCGTCGATCATCAGGCGGCCGCCGCCGGCGACCTGCCCTATATGACCGGCACCCACATCGACGTCGCCGGCGGGATGCAACTGCATCGGGTCTAGCGGTCAAAGGCGCTCATCACGCCGCCGGGAAACGCCGGCGCCCATTGACTATGGTCACCACCACCCCATACCCCCCTTGAGCGTCGCCGGCAGGCGCGGCCGCTCGTGACCCGGGGCGAAGCGTCCATGCCCTATTGGACAAGGCAGGAGCTGGCGATGAAGGGAAAATCGATACTGGCGATTTCCATTATTACAGCAATGCTCGCCGCCGCGGGCGGCTGGGCGGCCGCCACCAAAGACAAGTACACCCTGAAAGTGCCGAATGGGCTCGCCTTCTCCGAGTTCAAAGGATACGAAGACTGGGCCGTGGTCGCCATCAGCGAGAACGGAGACAAGATCGCTGCAATACTCGGCAATCCAGTGCTCATCAACGCCTATAGGGCCGGCATTCCCACGAACGGCAAGCACTTCCCGGACGGCGCCAAGATGGCGAAGATCCATTGGATTCCGAAGAAGCAGGAGACACAGCCTGGCGAGCCGACGGTGCCGGGCACCCAGCATGACGTCGATTTCATGGTCAAGGACAGCAAGCGGTTCGCGGACAGCGGCGGCTGGGGCTATGCCGTGTTCAACTATGACACCGCATCCGGCTCGTTCTCGCCCGGCACCTCGGCCGACGATCCGCCGCAGGACAACGACGCCAAGTGCGGGTATGCGTGCCACACGATCGTGGAGTCGAAGGATTACGTCTTCACCGACTATGGGCACAGGTGACGCGGCGCGAACCGGCTCTCATCAAATAGTTAGAGCACGATTCACGCATTGGCCACCGCCGGGCTTCGACCTCTCTCGACTCGCCGGCCGGTCCTTCTGAGGATCCCGTAGCCTCGTTCTCTTCCGGCCACCGTTGGCCAGGAGGAGAACCAGGCGCGTAACGCCCGACCTTTGGAAGCCGCGGGTCCGAAGTCGTCATCCATGCGTGCGGAAACGTTCGCGGTTACATCTCACGCCTGCCCTGCGAAGCCAGACCGAGTTGCGTCCGAAACCAGATGTTCAGCGGGTCGTGGCCGAAGCGCTCGTGCCATACGAGATGGACGGCGAACATCGGCGTCTCGAAGGGCAGCGGCATGACCTCCAGTTCGGCCAACCGGGCTGCGCGGCGAGCAATGCTCTCCGGTGCCGTCATCACCAGTCCGCCGTGCGCAACGATGGCGAGGGCGGTCGAAAAGTAAGGCAGCCGCAGGACGACCCGCCGCGTCAGCCCCAGGTCGGCGAGCCGCGTGTCGATCGGGCTCGACACTGCGTCCGTGCGCGTCACCACGACATGGTCCAGGCCGGCATAGGCTTCAGCCGTCAACGGCGCGCCGACGGTGCCCTTGGCCGCGACACAGAGATAGCGCTCGTCGAACAGCTTGCGACTCTTGATCTGTGTCGAACCGGGCGGATCCACACCGATGCCGAGATCGGCGATCCCGGCGCCAAGCTGCATCTCGATCGAATTCGTGTCCTATGGAATGATCTTGAGGCTGGCCTTGGGCGCCGCCGACGCGAGCAGGCCAACCAGCCGCGGCACGATCAGATCGACATAGAGATCGCGCATTGCGATGACGTAGGTCCGCTCGATGCTCGCCGGATCGAAGCGCTGGCGCGTGGTCGCAACATCATTGAGCTGCCGAAGTGCCGCACCCAGCGGCTGGCGCAGGCTCTCCGCCAGGGGCGTTGGCAGCATCCGGTCGCCGATCCGCACGAGGATCTCGTCGCCATAGTGTGCCCGCAGCCCCTTCAGCGTGTGGCTGATCGCCGACTGCGTCAGGCCGAGCCGCCGCGCCGTTTCGGACACGCTGTGGGTAATGAGCAGGACATTCAGAACGACCAGATGGTTCGGCGAGAGAGACATATGAAATAATTTCATATGCGAGTGAGAAGCGTCAATTTATCTAACAATATGCACCCCGGTTATCCTCCGGCTTGCCAAAAAGACGAACGGATCGCCGGTCGTCGGTTCAAGACGCAGAAGGACCGATCAATGCCCGCTCCCCTCACCATCACCCGCTTTGCCGGCCGTGCCGCTTCGGTCAATGCATGGATTCTCTCCAACGCGACGCATATCCTCGTGATCGACGCGCTGCGCAGCGAGAACGAGGCTGCCGAGCTCGCCGAAACGATCAAGGCCACCGGAAAGGCGCTTTGGGGCGTGCTCGTGACACACGGACACCCCGACCACTACATCGGGCTCCGGACGCTGAAGGAGTGGTTCCCCGAAGCCCGCCTCGTCGTCGCCAGGCAAGCCGTCAAGGACGACATCATCGGCTTCTCCCTGTGGATGGAGAGCGTGGGCCGGCTCGATCAGATCCCGCGCATGCTGCCGAAATCCGCCGCCCATCCCGACGGGTTCGACTATGCGGCGGCTATCGAGGTGCTGGATCAGCCGACGCTGGAACTGCCGGGCGGCGGGCGCCTGGAACTATGTACCGATTATCCGGCGATCGAGGCCGCGCATATGACGACGGTCTATCTGCCGCAGGCCAATGCCCTCTTCACCTCGGACATCGTCTACAATGGCGTCCATGCCTGGGCCGGGCCCGGCGTCCCGCGCGAGAACATCGAGAACTGGATGACGGCAATCGCCACGTTGAAGGCGCGCCATGCCCATACCGGCCTGACGCTCTATCCAGGTCACGGCGCGCCGGGCGGCATCGACCTGCTCGACGGGATCCGCAGCTACCTCGGCGATTTTCTCGCCGCCGCGGATGCCGCTCGATCCAATGCCGATATGACCACCCGCCTGGTATCGCTCTATCCGGCCCATGAGCAGGCGGATTTCCTGCTGGCCTACAGCGTCGAGTTTCACGGACCCGACAAGCGCGCCGACTGAGGCCGACCCGTCCCGGTTGCTCGGCAATCAGGGGCGAAACGTCGGCGGTTCCCCAAGGCGAAAGTCGGATTCAGGTCGAGCCAACTAGGCTCCGGCCATGAACCGGATGGCCACACATGGCGCGACGGGGTCTGCCATCCAGAAACGACCTGCCTTGGCAGAGCGGCCATTATGGGCGCTCTTCTGCCAGGAGGGAGGCAGGGTGAACGACCGGTTTCAGGATGAGCGAAACCAATTATGAGCTGTGAACATTGGTCGGGATCGGCTTGGTAGTTCAAGGCCGAAGGCGAACGGTTTGCTCTAAGTCAGAAATTGTGAAAAGCCGCCCCTCTCACCTACCCGATGTTCGCTGCGCAGGCTTCATTTGTCCGCAGTATGGATTGACGCTTGCGCGACGACGTCGCTCGCCGGCGCAGAGCGTTTTGGGGCCCGTTCGCCGATCGCGCGTCAGTTCATGGGGAGACGTTCTGGTCCGGGAGCGGCAGGCAGGTTCGATCGCCGGTCGACCTGATCTCGCCCCGGACCATGCTGCGCAGAATGTCGTCACGCCGCACGAAATGATGATAGAGCGCGGCCGCGGCGTGCAGGCCGATGAGGCCCAATAGGACGTTTCCCAGCAGGCCGTGCAGGTGTCCCAGTGTCTTGCCCAATTGCTTATCCGGGCTGATCAGCCAGGGCACGTGGATCAGGAAGAAATAATTGATCTGGTTCTTTTCTGCGCTCGACCAGAGCCAGCCGACTAAGGGCTGGATCTGCAGCAAGGCGTAGAGCGCGTATTGGGTGATGCGCGCCGCGAGTTTCTGCAGCATGGGAAGATCGCTTGGCATATCTGGCACGCCGGCACCGAAGCGCCAAAGCAGGCGAACGATCGTCAAACCCAAAACCGTGATGCCCAGGGATTTGTGGATCTGCAGCACCGGACTTTGCAGCTCGAGCGGCAGTTCGTCGATGGCCCAGGCCAGGATGAACAGCCCGGCAATCAGCGCCAAGGTCACCCAATGGACCGCTCTGATGACGGCGTCGTAGGAAGCACGCATTTCGTTTTTCATGGTCGTCGTTCGATCCTCGGGCACGGGTAGGGCGCGCGCGATTACCGGCCGCCCGGTATCCGCGCCCAACTCAGGGCTATGTCGATGCCTGCGCGGCGATCGGCATAACCCTGAAGTCAGGCAAGATTTGCGATACTCGTATTCGCAATCGAGGTCGGTACAGGCCCGAATCCTCAAGGTTTCACGACAACCATCCCGACCATCTTCGAGTGCAGCGAGCAGAAATAATGGTACTCGCCCGGCTCCGTAAAGGTGAAGCTCCAGTGATCGTCCGTGTCGAGCGGCGGTGATTTGAACTTCTTGTCCTCCTGGGTCACGGTATGCGGTATGTCGTCCTCATTGGTCCAGGTGACGGTCGTGCCGACGGCGACGATGATCGCGGCCGGCGCGAAGCTGAAATTGTCAATCTTCACCGCATTCGCGGCGACCGGTACCCCCGCCTGCGCCGTTTCCATCATCATGTGATCATGTGCCCCCTCGGCCGCCACGGCGCGGTCAGCGAACAGCAGGGACAGTGCGAGGACCGCGGGCAGCAGCCCGCGCCGCGCCCGGTCGGGTACGAACTTGGTCATCGTGCTTTCTCTCAGGCGAGGGTGTGATCGACGATCGCGAGCCGCTCGATGCCGCGCACGAACGTCACGTCGGTCGTGCCGAGCCAGTTCTTGAGGTCGCCGGCCGGCACCTTCATCGGGCCAGCCGACGGAGCGGAGCCGGGGGTAGGCTGGGGAAAGGCGGTCGAGCGCGCGGTATGAAAGGCGACCTTGCCCTCGACCTTCTGCATGATTTGGTGGATATGGCCGTTCAGCACGGTGACAGAGCCGAAGCGGGCCAGCAGCGCCAGCGCATTGGCGCCATCGTCGGTGCCCCAGCCCCATTCGGCATAGACCGTCCAGAGCGGGATATGGGCGAACACGACGATCGGGGTCGAGTCCTTGAGCGGCCTCAGGTCATCGGCCAGCCAGACCAGTTGCTCGTTGCCCAGGTTGCCGAGGCCGCCGGCCTTCAGGTTCTGGACATTGACCAGGCCCACGAAATGCACGCCGTCGTGATCAAAGCTGAACCAGCCATCGCCTTTGGAATTAGGCGCGAAGCGCTCGCGGTATGACACGCCCTCGTCGGTCAGCACATCGTGCTCGCCCGGCACGTAGAACACCGGCAGGCCGGTTTCCTTCATCAGTTCGGCGGCCGTGTCGAACTCCACCGGCTTCGAGAGATGGCTGATGTCGCCGGTATGGATGATGAAGGCCGGCTTGCTCGACAGCTTGGCCAGATCGGCAATCGCTTCGCGCAGGGTCGCGACCGGATCCATATTAGGATCCTTGTTGAAGCCCAGATGACTGTCGGAGAACTGGGCGAAGGTGAACCCGGTCGCGGCGGTGGCGGCTTCGGCCCGGCCGATCATGCCGGCGAGAGGCACCCCGCCGGTCAAGCTCCACAGCAATCCGGTTCCGGCCCAGGCCATGCAGGTCAGTGCCTCACGTCGGGAAGTGCCGCGGGGCACAGTCTCGTCGTCGTCGAATCTCCTCGTCATTCCAGCCATCCATCCTAGAAATCCCGTGGGGCCAATGCCGACGGTTACGGGACAGACGTATCTGCGTGACGCCGTCTTTATTCCGAACGCCCAGATTTTTTTCGATCACAAAATATTGAGAGCGTCGGCGGAATAGCTCGCGTGGGTTCGAGATAGGGGGTCTTGACAAAGGCGAACCCCGGCGGCCGACATGGACCCAGAAGCGAAGAGATCTTTTGAGAAGATCGTGCTGCCGCACCTGGATGCGGCATATAACCTTGCACGCCATCTAACCTCAAATCCCGACGATGCGGCCGATGTTCTGCAAGAGGCCTGCTTTCGCGCATTCCGGTTCTTTGGCGGCTTCAGGGGCGGAAACGCCCGGGCATGGCTCCTTACTATCGTCCACAACACTGCTTATTCATGGATGGCGCGTCATCGACGCATGGCCCTCCACGGCTCGATCAAGGATGCGGAAATCGAGCGCCCGCTGGAGGCGTTTTACGCCGTTCCGTGGGAGCGTCTACCCGACGACCCTGAAACGAATCTGCTACTGGCCGAGAGCGAGGAAGCATTAGCGAAGATTATTGATCGGCTGAGCCCTGAGTACCGCGAAGTGTTCGTGCTGCGCGAGATCGAGGAATTCAGCTATGCCCAGATCGCCGAAGTGGCGAGCGTGCCGATTGGCACCGTCATGTCGCGTCTGGCCCGGGCTCGTAGACAGGTTCAAAAGCAATGGCGCCGTCAGGCCGGGCCCGAGGGGGGTGCGCGATGAAGTGCGCCGACCGATCCTTGCTGGTCGACTTGGCGCTCGACGACGAGCTCGACATGGCGGGACTTGCCGAGTTCGAGCGGCATCTGCAGTCGTGTCCCGACTGCGCCGTCGCCTATGCTCGAAAAAAGGCCCTCAAGGATGCGCTCTGCGCGCAGTTGCCGCGTCACCGAGCGTCATCGGCGCTGGTACAGCGCATTTGCGAAGCACGAAAGAGGTTCGCAAATGAGGCGGCGCCCACGATTGCGCGACAGGAGGCACCCCTGTCGATCCGGAACGGGGACGCTCTCCGGAGCGGAGCTCCTTCACAGGCTGGCGGCCGCCTGCGCATGGCGATTTCAGGGGTCGGCGGAGCGCTGGCCGCCGGGTTGATCGCTGCCCTCCTCATGCACGAGACCCCAGAGAAAAGTATGGTGCAGGCGATCGTGGAAAGCCATGTTGGCGCGCTCCTGAGCGGTCGGTTGCTCGACGTCGCCAGCGGAGATCCCGAGACCATCAGGCCCTGGCTCACCGGCAGGTCGGACGTTACGCCACCGGTAAGGAATCTCGCCGGCAGTGGCTTTGATTTGGTCGGCGCTCGGCTCGAATATATCGCCAATAGACGGGCAGCAGCGCTCGTCTACCGCCATCATGAGCACGTCCTCACGCTCTACGTTTTTTCGACGCCGAACGCACCGGTGTCATCCTCCGAGGCCGTGCTTCAGCAGGGCTATGCGGTGTGCCACTGGTCGCGTCGCGGCGTTACGCGCTGGATCGTGTCGGACTTGGACCCGCGAGAACTCGAAGAGTTCGAGGAGTTGATAGCCGACTAACTCCCTTCATCGTTCCTTCCAATTTCTCGCGTTTTAGACCGGAATAAAAAATGGAAGTACGACACTTGCGCTATTTTGTTGCCGTTGCGGAAGAGCTCCATTTCAGCCGAGCGGCTCGACGCCTCCACATGGCCCAACCGCCGTTGAGCCAGCAGATCCGCAATCTCGAGGCCGAGCTGGGGATGCAACTCCTCGCTCGGGGAAGGCGACCGTTGCGGCTCACTGAGGCGGGGCGGTTCTTCAAGAACCAAGCTCTTGAAATCCTCGCCAAACTTGACGAGGCCATAGAAGGCGCCCGTCGGATCAGTCGCGATCAAAATGACTGGATCGGCATTGGATATATCGGGTCGGCGATGAACATGCTCTTGCCCCCGGTGCTGCGCCGTTTCCATGCCGAGCGTCCCGGGGTGGAGGTCCTCCTCTATGAAATGTCATACGAGGCTCAGAAAGCCGCGCTACTCGAAGGTCGAATCCATGTCGGCTTTGTCGATCTGTCCCTAGGGACCGACGTGTTGGCCGAGGAACTGCTCTATGAAGAGCCGATGACTGTAGCGGTGCCCCAAAGTCACCCACTCGCCGATCGAACGGAAATCAGCTTGGCAGAGTTGGCCGCCCAGCCGATGGTGCTTTGCGCAAACAGCACCTCCCGCGGCACGGCGAACGATTATCTTATATCGCTGATTCGAGCCGCGGGCTTCGAGCCCAAAATCGCGATGGAGGCTCAGAATGTCGAGTCCGCCTTGGGCCTGGTCGTCGCTGGACTTGGCATCGCCTTGGCGGTGGAGAGTTTTGCCAATACCAAAAGGGCTGGGATCTGCTTCGTCTCCCTGGGCCGGCGCGGCCCCTCCGTTCCAATGAATGCCGTCTACCGGCCGGACGAGCGGTTCTCCTCGCGCACCGCGTTTCTGAATATCGTTCGCGAGGAATCGTCGCTGCTGTCGGAATCAGCGCGGGCCGCATAGTCGGTCACCATCTGCCCGGTGTGGCTGGAGGCCACCGTCATTCCCGGTTTCCCTAAGTCGGAGCCAGGGCGCGCGAGATCCGCGGGGGGCATGCACAGAGTTCAAAAAAATTTTGATGCCGCACGAATAAATCGACCGCCGCTCGGATCATCTGTTCAGTCGCCTAAAAACAGGAGCGCTCGGTGGACGATATTTTGGCGGGGCTCAAGACTCCGGGACCGAACACGAGCGGCGTGCCGAGGACCCTCGGGCCCTCACCGCGCACCTGCCGGCCGGCATCTTCACTCACGCTCCGCTTTAGCCCCCCGGCCGGCACGGCGACCGTGGCCGCGCCGCGACCGAGGTGAAGCCCCGACCATGCGCCCCGCTCTTCGGCCCTGCGCTGCTGCTTGCCGCCCCGAAGCTAGTCGCCGACGATATCGCTGTGTCGATCGATGCCTCGCTTCTTGCCGTCGCAGATCGCCGCCACCGCCGGCCACCTATCATCTGGACCGACAATGACGACACGCAGCACCCGGACGTCGATGGCAATCCCGGCACTTTCCGGCGGCCTAAGGACACTGCGGTCGGCGTTGGAAAGCGAGGGCACTTGGTGAGGTGGCGCCTTCTCTCAGGTCCCGAGCGCTCCCCCACGACCGACCTGCCGGATTTCGAGCAAGTCGTGCTCCCGCACCTGAATTCCGCGCATAATGTCGCCCGCTGGCTGGTGCGCGACGCCAGTCTCGCCGAGGACGTGGTGCAGGAAGCGGTGCTGCGCGCGCTTAATTATTTTCCCAGCTTCCGCGGCGGCGACGCGCGTCCGTGGCTGCTGCGGATCGTCCGCAATGTCGCCTACCACGTCCTTACCGAGAGAAAACAACGGGCGGAAACGAGTTTCGAGGAGGGATACGAACGATCCGGCGAAGACGCGCCGGCGCTGTATGTGCCGGATCCCGCCGACAATCCCGAAGCTGCGTTGGCCAAGGTGCAAGATCTGAAGCAGCTTGAGCGGGCGCTCGCCGCCCTGCCGGCCGAGCAACGCGAGTGCGTGATCCTGAAAGAGCTGGAAGGGTTTTCCTATAAGCAGATTGCCGAAGTGACCGGCGTGCCGATCGGAACGGTCATGTCGCGGCTCTCGCGGGCGCGCCAGGCCCTGATGGGCTCCCGGTCTGAAGGATGTAAGGCATGACTGAAGACTGCGACGAGATCCGCCTGCTGGTCCAGGCGGACATCGACGGCGAGCTGCAACCGGCCGAGGCGGCACGCGTCGCCGTCCATCTGCAGCGCTGCCCGCGCTGCGCCGAAGTACAGGTGCAGTTCCTGTCGCTGTCCGAGCGGGTGCGGCGGGAGGTACCGTCCTATCCGGCTTCCGATGCGCTACGTGCTGCGGTGGCTGCCCGCATCGCGGCGGCGGCGCCCGCACCGGCGATCGTGCTCGCGCCGGTACGACGCCGGCCGTTGATGATGAGCGCGTCCTTCGGTGCAGGCTTCGCGCTCGCGGCCTGCCTGACCCTTCTCATGCTGCCGCTACAGGGCCTCCAGTTGCAGGATGAGGTGGTCGCATCGCATATCCGGGCGCTTCAGCCGGGCCATCTGATGGATGTGGTTTCGACCGATCAGCATACGGTCAAGCCCTGGTTCGACGGGCGCTTGCCGTTCGCCCCCCCGGTCAAGGATCTTGCGGCAATCGGCTTTCCTCTCGTCGGTGGGCGGCTCGATTACCTCGCCGGTCGCCCGGCGGCGGCATTGATCTATCGCCGTGGTCAACATGTCATCGATCTATACGCCATTGCCGGCACCGATGCGCCCCACCCTTTGTCGGCAACAGGTGCTCGCGACGGATACAATTTTGTGCGCTGGACCGGAGATGGGATGAGTTTCTGGGCAGTATCCGACCTGAACGGCCCGGAGTTGGAGGCCTTCACCCGAGAATGGCAGAAAGCCTAAGAGGAACCGCACCGCCCAACCGCCGTCTGCGGTAAGCGCGCCAATCGATACTTCCATCTCAAGCGGTTGACCGCAGAGGACTCTACGGCTGAAACGCAAGCTCGCGTGTTGCCGGATATGAATTATTGCCGGGCCATCCCCGTGGTGGCTGACCAATACATTTTGCACGAGGAAGGCAATGGGCGCGGCGGAATAGATGGTCGACGGCGTCTCCAACAGGACCGCCTCCGGTCAGAACGACCGGCAGCGGCCCTGCTCGTCAGATTGGTGATCGTCCTCCCGTTAGTGATTGTCCTCGCGACGCGCGGCATCGGCGTCTTCCGCGAGATCCTCCAGGACCTCGAAGAAATGCTTCGACTGGCCGATGAAGAGCCCGTCGGCGATCAGCGCCTTGAGAAAGGCGGTGGCGGCGCCAATGGTCTGGGTCGGCCTGATGATCGAGACCGGTGGGAAATCGGGCCGGAGGAAGGGGCAAGGCTCGGGCATGATCAGGTTGGTCTGGAAATCCTCGCCCCCGGGCGTGACGTTGAGGTTCGGGAAAACGAGCTTGGGATTGGTCGGATCGGTCAACGGCGCCAGTGGGTCGGCGACCGCATTGCCGGCCTTGTCATGCCAGGTCTGGAAATGGGCGATCTCGGTCCCGCCGATGCTGAGCACGACGCGCAGGACCTCCACGCTATTTACGCGCTGGGCCAGCGACGCGTAGAGGCTGGCGCCGCCCTGCTCGATGAAGGCGAAATGGAAGCCCGCCGTATTGGCGATGGCCTGGATATGGTCGTTCGGCGTCAGATCGGCGTCGCTTCTTGGAATGGCCGGGAATTGCCCGTTGGCCAAGCTCGGAACCGCCTGGGCGAACTTGAACAGCGGGTCGAGATCAGGGTTCTCGTTGCGGCTGCGGTAGCGTGTGTACCAGCTCGTGTCGACCGTCAGCTTCATCAGGTTCGTAAGCCGGCCGACCTGGTTGGCGCCGGTCGCCTTGCTGCTGGGCAGGGTACGGAATGCATCGAGATCAACTGGCCGCGCGCCCTTCGAGACCAGGAACGCGTTTATGAAGGTTTCGTGGGTAATTTCATCCTCGGTATTGTCGTGGATGTACTGGTCCATGTCGCCGTCGAGGTTCTTCAAGGCGGCGGTATAGGCCGGGCTGCCGCCCGTCGGCAGGCCTGGTATTTCGCTGTCCTGGGTCCCGCCCAACTCGGCGTATTGCAGCCAAAGGTCGGTCTCGATGATCTCGGCAGCCGCCAGGAAGCGGAGTATGGCGGCATCGCCGCGCGATATTCTGCCCCTGGAGGAAGAGGTTACTTGAGCAACCGCGCTCGGCGCCCCGGCGACCAGGGCGGCGCCGGCGAGAGCGCCGGTCATGAGGAATGCACGTCGATCGGAACCTGAATTGCCGGCCATTAGGCCCTCCCACCAGAGTTGTGATGACTGCTTTTCCGCGTCCGTGCGCGGCGACCGCCGCTCGACGCGTACGTATAAGACTCGGTCGGCCTCGCTTTATTTCAGGGGGAGGCGCTCATCTATCGCTACACCGCCGATGAGGCCGGGAAGACGATGCGCCGCTACTGGACGATGAAGTGTCCCGACTGTCCGCTGCGGTCGCGCTGCACCAGCGGCGACCGACGCCGCATCAAACGCTGGGAGCAGGAGGGATGATCGGGGCCATGCAGGACCGCCTCGACAGCGCGCTTCGGGCCATGATCGTGCACCGCGCCGCCGTCGAGCACCCCTTCGGCACGATCAAGGCCTGGATGGGCGCCACCCATTTCAAGCCCGGCACCCTCGACGAGGCCCGAACCGAGATAAGCCTTTACGTCCTGGTCTATAATCTGAAGTGGGCTCTCGCCATTCCAGCCGGTCGACAATGGCTCGATTTGATGGTGGCCGGCTGTCATTAAATGCCGGCATCCTGCTGGTGGTTGACGTCGAACATTGGTTGGGAACCGCCGGGCGGCTTGAGCGCGGCATCGAGGATCCCCACGCCCCGGTCAGCGTCGCCAGCACCGCAACCTTCCTGAAGAGGCCGAAGATCAACATGCCGAAAAACGAGACTTCGAGCGCGAAGGCCGTGAAAGTCTCGTAGGACAGCAGCGGGCCCTGGATCGGGCCGGTAGCTTCCGAGAGCCGGCTCCAGTTGGTGCCAAACTCGAAAGCCATGACGATGCCGGAGACCACGCCCAAGCCGAAGGCGATGCCAAAGATCTTCAGCCAGAAATCGAACAGGCGGCGGTAGACCGGACGTCTTGTGACGAGATGCAGCCCTTCGAGGACGCACAGTCAGGCCGCCGGCCCGATCGTGAAGGACGGGAAGATGATGTGGAAGGAGACCGTGAAGGCGAATTGCAGACGTGACAGAAATAGTGCGGTCAAGCCCACGGCCTGGCCTCCTTCCCTGTGAACCCGGGCGCCTTAGCGCGGGAGGTTGTTCTGGGCGGGATCGATCAGAGGAAGTTCTGCTCGACCATTTCCCAGACGTCGCCGCCCTTGCCGTGCAGGACCGCCCGTGCGGAATAGAGCGCCATCCCGATCGCGGGTCCGGCCTCAACGAAGGGCGGCATGACCAGCTCCATCGGATTCACCTTCACGTGAAGCAGGGCCGGGCCGGGCTGGGCCAGCCACTCCCGAACGGCGGCTTCGACCTCGTCAGCCTTGGCGATGCTGCGGCCCCACAGGCCCATCGCTTCGGCGACAGCGCCGAAGTTCGGATTCTTCAGATCGGTAAAGACCGGCACCAACCCCTGGGCCTTCTGCTCGATATCGACGAAGCCGAGTTTGCCATTGTCATAGACGACGATCTTGATCGGCAGGTCTTCCTGGATCGTGGTCAACAGATCGCCGAGCAGCGTGGCGAGGCCGCCATCACCGGACATCGAGATGACCTGGCGCCCGGGCTGGCATTTCTGCAGGCCCAGTGCCGAGGGCATGGCCGTTGCCATGGTGCCGTGCAGCAGGCTGCCGAAGGAACGGCGCTTGCCGTTGGCATTCACGTAGCGAAGCAGCCAGACCAGCGGAGTACCGTCATCGGCACTGAAGATGGCATCCTCGACCGAGACCAGCTCCTGGCTTCGATCGCGAAGTTTGCGATGCCTTACGAACCGGATCCAGTCCCTGCCGTCGCCGACTTCTTCGGCGGCTACGAGGAGTTGGCCAGAACGCATGCTCCGGAACTCGCCCTCAAGAGAGCGCCGAATTCCGGTGGCGCCCGCCCTAACGCATCACGAACCATTTATTTCGACACGCGGCGAAGCCTGCCTCGCTACGAATTCCTGCCAACGCTCAGGTTTTCGCACCAATGCTGGGACAGCAGCGCGCCATCACCCAGCGTCAAGGTTACGATCGAGAGAACATCGAAGCCTACACCGTGCTGGCGGAACACGCCCAGTCAGTGGGGGAGCGGGTCGCACTGCTCCGCGAGGCGGTCAGGATCGGTAACCGCCTTTGGGCACCCGTGTTGGAAGGGAGTGAGACCGTCGACTGGTGGCGGGACCTCGGGACGCGCCCCTTCATGAGAGCCATCCTCGCCTACGGGCAGGCGCTCGCCGAAATGGACATGCCCGAACACGCCGAGCAGTGCTTCAAGGCCCTGCTGGTCATGCAGCCGTCCGACTCGCTTGGAGCCGCCGCGGAGCTCTCGAAGCCTTCGGGCCCGGGCCCTCGGTAAAGGTTCGGAATTTTCCGGCGGATTCCGGCTCTCAGACCGCGATCAAGAGGCGACCACAGCTAACATGTTGAAAACAAACGATATTGACTGGGTCGCTTGCTTGAAAAAGTGTCGATATCTCTGAAGGAGTTGTGGCACATAACTGACGAAAATTCACTTTATGTGCCGACACACACTTCAAGCCGCTACACGTCCAGGTTCGACACGTTCAAAGCGTTTGACTGGATGAAATCCCGGCGCGGTTCGACGATGTCGCCCATCAGGGTCGAGAAGGTTTCCTCGGCCGAATCCTCGTGGCTGACCTTGACCTGCAGCAGCGCGCGGGCGTTCGGGTCGAGCGTCGTTTCCCAGAGCTGGTCCGGGTTCATCTCGCCCAGGCCCTTGTAGCGCTGCACTTCGACGCCCTTGCGGCCGAACTCGACCACCGTCTCCAACAGCTTGGTCGGGCCGGGGATCGTCGTTTCCGTATCCCGCGCCTGCAGCGTAGCCGGTGCGTCGAACGTGCCGCGAAGATAGGCGCGCTGATCATCGAGGCGGCGCGCTTCCTGGCTGCGCGCGGAGATCGGATCGATCACGAAACGTTGCTGCAGCCCGCGCACCATGCGCATGAAGCCGACGCCCTCGCCCTCGACCACGGCCGACTTCCACGGCTCTTCGTCGGGGCCTGACAGCCGGTCCATGCGGCGCGCGGTCTCCTCGGCCGCGGCGGCGGCCTGGGTCTCGTCGGTGAACACGCCCGGGGAGAACAGCCCGGCGATGACGGCCTGCTCGATCAGGTCCTTGTTGCCGATCTTGCGGGCCAAGGGCTCGACCCAGCCGCGGCAGGCCTGCGCCTTGTCGACCAGGTCGCGTAGATCATTGCCGCCGCGCTGCTGTCCGTCCGCCTGGATCAGCACGGCGCCGTTCAGGCCCGAGCTGATCGAATATTCATCGAGCGCCGCGTCATCCTTCAGGTAGACCGCCTGGGACGAGCCGCGCTTGGCCCGATAGAGCGGCGGCTGGGCGATGTAGAGGTAGCCCGCGTCGACCAGCGGACGCATCTGCCGGAAGAAGAAGGTCAGGAGCAGGGTGCGGATGTGACTGCCGTCGACGTCGGCGTCGGTCATGATGATGATCTTGTGGTAGCGCGTCTTGTCGACATTGAAATCGTCGGGCCCGATGCCGGTGCCGAGCGCCGTGATCAGCGTGCCGATTTCCTGGCTCGACAGCATCTTGTCGAAGCGTGCGCGCTCGACGTTCAGGATCTTGCCGCGCAACGGCAGGATCGCCTGGAACTTGCGGTTCCGGCCCTGCTTGGCCGAGCCGCCGGCGCTGTCGCCCTCGACCAGGAAGATCTCGGACAGGGTCGGGTCGCGCTCCTGGCAGTCGGCGAGCTTGCCGGGCAGGTTGGCGAAATCCAAGGCACCCTTGCGCCGCGTCAGCTCGCGCGCCTTGCGTGCCGCCTCGCGCGCGGCCGCCGCCTCGACCGCCTTGGCGATGACGCGCTTGGCGTCGGCCGGATGTTCCTCGAACCATTGCTGCAGCTTGTCGCCGACGATGGCCTCGACCACCGGGCGCACCTCGGACGACACCAGCTTGTCCTTGGTCTGGGACGAGAATTTCGGGTCCGGCACCTTGACCGACAGCACGCAGGTCAGGCCCTCGCGCGCGTCGTCGCCGGTCAGCGCCACCTTTTCCTTCTTCGCGATGCCGCTCTCGGTCGCGTAATTGTTGATGGTGCGCGTCAAGGCACCGCGGAACCCGGCCAGATGGGTGCCGCCGTCGCGCTGCGGGATGTTGTTGGTAAAGCACAGCATCGACTCGTGGTACGAGTCGGTCCATTGCATCGCGACCTCGACCGTGATGCCGTCGCGCTCGCCGGCGACGACGATCGCCGGCGCATGCAGCGGCTGCTTCGCCTTGTCGAGATAGGCCACGAACGCCTCGAGCCCGCCCTCGTAGAACATGGTGACGGACTTCGGCTCGGCCGTGCGCGCGTCGGACAGCACCAGGGTCACGCCGGAATTGAGGAAGGCGAGCTCGCGCAGGCGATGCTCGAGCGTCGCGAAATCGAACTCGACCTTGGTGAAGGTCTCGGTCGAGGGCAGGAACGTGACCTCGGTGCCGGTGCGCGACTGGCCGGCGCGCTTGCCGTCGGCCGGCATCATCGGCGCCGTGCCGACGATCTCGAGCGACGACACCGCGTCGCCATGGGCGAAGCTCATCGCATGCTCCTGGCCGCCGCGCCAGATGCGCAGGTCGAGCCGGCTCGACAGCGCGTTCACGACCGAGACGCCGACGCCATGCAGGCCGCCCGAGACCTTGTAGGAATTCTGGTCGAACTTACCGCCGGCATGGAGCTGGGTCATGATGACCTCGGCGGCGGAGACGCCCTCCTCCTTGTGCAGGTCGGTCGGAATCCCGCGGCCGTTGTCGCGCACCGTCACCGAGCCGTCGGGGTTCAACGTCACCTCGACCGTGTCGCACCAGCCGGCCAGCGCCTCGTCGATGGCGTTATCGACGACCTCGTAGACCATGTGATGCAGGCCCGAACCGTCGTCGGTGTCGCCGATATACATGCCCGGACGCTTGCGCACCGCATCGAGGCCGCGCAGCACCTTGATCTGATCGGCGCCGTAATGCTCGGCCGACGGGTCTTGATGGGGAACGGGCTCACTCATGATGGATCACTATTCTCTTCGGGCTCTCGACGCCGCCTTCCGCAGGAAGACGGGGGCATCGAACGGGACAGTCTAGAACGAAATTCGGGCAAGGTCGGGGCAAATTGGCCGCGCGCCCGGGGATGGGTGGGTCAATCACTGGGCATGGGGCACGCTGTGCAGGGCCGCGCCATCGGCCACGGTCAGGAAATCGGCGCGCCCGTCCAATTCGGCGAATAATTCCGGGTCGGTCCCGGTCAGCCAGGCCTGGCTGCCGAGCGCCACGATCTCGTCGAACAGCGCCCGCCGGCGCGTCCGGTCGAGATGGGCCGCGACCTCGTCGAGCAGCAGCACCGGCGCACTGCCCTTGGCGCCGGCCTGCAGCCGGGCATGGGCCAGCACGATCGAGATGAGGAGCGCCTTCTGCTCGCCGGTCGAACATTCGACCGCGGCTGCCCCCTTGGCGGCATGGCTGACCTTGAGGTCGCTGCGATGCGGTCCGACCGAAGCACCGCCGATCTCGGCATCGAGCCGGCGGCAGGCCGCGAATTCGGCGCGCAGCCGGTCCTCGACCGCCAACGCCGGCATCTCGTCGAGCCAGCCGTCGATCCCGCCTTCGAGCCCAAGCCGCGGTGACGGGAAGGCGCCGGCCGGGCGGGCCGCGGCCTGGTCGAGCCGCTCGGCGATCTCGCGCCGGGCCGCTGCAACGGCAACCCCCTCGCGCGCCAGGGTCTCTTCGAGCACCGACAGCCATTGCGGATCGGCCCCGCCGGCGCGCAGCAGCTTCGCCCGCTCGCGCAGCGCCTGCTCATAGGCCGCGAGCCGGGTCGCATGGGCCGGGTCATAGCCGAACACCAGCCGGTCGAGGAAACGGCGGCGCGGCGCCGCCCCTTCCTGGAACAGCCGGTCCATCTGCGGCGTCAGCCAGACGAGATTGAGATAGCCCGCGAGCGCCGCCTGGCCCTTGACCGCCTGGCCGTCGATCCGCACCAGCCGCCGATCGCCGCTTTCGCTCGTGCCGTCGCGACCGGTGCCGATCGCGACCAGCCCG
>Ga0209166_10000330_pt1 | contig 56157 bp, 46 predicted proteins | sample Coa_R1_3_FD_187151 | JGI IMG/M metagenome (GOLD analysis project Ga0209166, IMG submission 187151) | Surface soil microbial communities from Centralia Pennsylvania, which are recovering from an underground coalmine fire - Coalmine... | ecosystem: Environmental > Terrestrial > Soil >...
CGATCCGCTCCCATTGACCATCATTCAGCACAAGTCGATCCAAAACGCCCAAGACTGCCTCTCCAAAAGCAGTCTTGAATCATTTTTCCCGCTCTTTGGGAATCCCCCAAGAGTCCACAGCTCCTAGCCTTCGTGCCACTCGCGGCAAACGCGGCGCAGCTTGCGGTCGAGCGGCAGGGCGATGCCCCGCTCGACACTGATCCGAACCGGCGCAAGGCCCGTACGGCCGAACAGCCTGACCAGCGAAGCCTCGACCGCGGCATCGGCCTCGGCTGCGACCGTTTCTTCGAGCCTGACCTCGACGTGATCCGCTTCGCGTTGAATTATGCGGAAATCGGTGATGCGCCGATCGGCATCGACGACCGCGTTACGAAGCACGTCAGGGGTCAAAGGCCGCCGTCCGCCATCCCGGCCGGGCAGCAGGAAGATATCGTCCTGGCGCCCTTCAATACGCGCCACCGCCTGAAAGGGGGAACCGCACGGACAGGGAGTTCCGGACAGCTCGAGCAGATCGTTCATGCGATAGCGGGCCATCACCTGAACCCGTCGAGTGAAATCGGTGATCAGGGGCGTCACCAGCGCCGAACGTTCCGCGGCCGCCTGCCATTCGAAGGCCACCGCATCCTCGGCCAGATGCAGGGTGCCGTATGGGCAGGCCACGCCGAACAACCCCTCGGTCGCCATATAGATCTGGCGCACGATACGGCCGGTGCGGTCCTCGATGATGCTGCGGTCGATCTGATCCAGCACCTCGGCGCCGCTGAAGAGATGGGTTGCCCGCAATAGATCACGCTCGGCCAGATACCGCAGAACCTTGGGGGGCGCGACGATGGTATCGGGAGAGAAAGCGGCCAGCTCGCCGGCCCAGGCCTCCACACCCCGGGCAAGATCGAAAAAGCGCAGATCAATCCGGCTACCGCTCGAGGCCGATGTATAAAGCCGGGGCAATCCCGGCATAGCCAGCGCGACACGGTGGCGCGCCCACAAAGCGTCGGGCAGGGTCTTGGCCAGCAATGTGCCAAGCCAAACGAAGCGCTCCCGTTCCGAAATGACGTAATAGCCGCGATTGCCGCTGGTCCCCGTGCTGCGGCCGATCACATACCCGTCCAGCCGTTCCTCGCCCCGTTCCAACGCCTCCCGCACCTGATCGGCCGACAAGCCCGCACTGTTGAGCTGGGAGAAGTCAGCCAGCAGACTGGACTTGTCCATCACCGGCATCTGGTCGAAGCGGGTGATCCCCTTGTCGCGGTAATAGGGCCGGCGCGTCACGACTTCGCGCATCATGCGGTCGAGATTGCGCGCCCGATGCGTCTCGACCGCGCCCCGCGTCCTCAGCCGCCAGGCCAGCCATCGCGTACGCAGAAAGGCGCTATAAGCGGATAGACGGCCCGAGCTCACGATTCCCCTTGTCTCCTTCGGCCCCTGAGGCTACTTCGGCCATGAAACGAGATTACGGTTCCCGTCAGCATTGGCCTCTCAGGGGGCAAAATCAATGTGCCCTTGGGGCTGCACGCGGTCAGTTGGACGGATCGACCACGAAGCCGCGCTGCTGAAGCCAGGCGACTTCGAGAAAGCCCGAGGGAACGATGTCGGCCTCGGTCACGCCATAGAGCGCGTGGAAATCGAGCTTCTGTTCGCGCAGGCTATTGTTGCAGACCTCGATCTTCGCACCCGCCGCGCGGACTTCATCGAGAGTCTGGCGCACGTCCGGCGGCAGATCGGCGGCGATCAGCAGCTTGGGCCCCTTGGCATAGAACACCATGCGGGCATCGAGATGGCCGCCCCATTCCTTGGCCGCGGCAATGCCGTTGAGAATATTGCGGAGCTTCATCCGCAGCAGGTCGTAATCGCCCGAGGTCATCGGGACGACCAGTTTGACCTCGCCGACCGGATCGTGCGCCATATGCGGCGCGACGTACTCCGCGCGGACCGGCAAGGCCAGACCCGACAGCAGAACCGCCAGCACTCCCCACCCGATCGATAATCTCGTCATGACCAAACCTCGCCACCATTGGGTTAAATAAATTCTCGCCTCCTGGACGATGCGCAAAAGGCCCCGACTATGTTCCATAGCCCCCTGCCTCGACAGGAGGTTGCGGCGGTCAGGGTTGTTTGAACAGCCTCGACACATCGACGAGTTCCGCCAAGGGACGCCTGATGTGCCCGACCGCCTTCAGCATCACCAGACCGTGCAATTGGGCCCAGATCAGATGGGCTTCGTCCTCGACGCGGTCGGCCGGGGTCGTGATGGATAAGGCTTCGCGCAGGCGGTTGAAGGAGTCGACGGCAGCGGTTTCCAGGGCGCTTCCCGTGCCGGCTTCGGGCACGAGGCGCGACGCGAACATCAGGCGATACAGTTCGATGTTCGCCTCGCCGAATGCGACATAGGCGAGAGCCATCGCTTTCAGGGCGCCGTCCCGTCCCCCTGCCTCAGCGGCGGCAGCGGCGGTCAGCGCGGCGGCAAACTCTTCGAAACCTTCCGTTGTGACCGCCTCGAGCAACGCATCCCGGTCGGCAAAATGCCGATAGGGGGCTGGCTGGCTTACGCCGGCAAGCCGCGCCAAAGAGGCGAGCGACATCGCCTGCGCCCCACCTTTCTCGATCTGATCTCGGGCAATTCGCATCAGCGTCCGCCGCAGATCGCCATGATGATATCCGACCCGGTCAGAGGCCTTTTCGGTGGGGTTCGCGTTCATGTGATTACCCATAACATTTAGCTTGACGGCCCGTCAAGCCGACGGCATGTTATATGGCATTACATCGCTCGGACCGCGGACAACCGCCGCTGCCGAGCCCGACCGCCACCGAAGGCGACCGGTTCCCATCGATCAAGGACCTCGTCATGAGCCGCATTCTCCTACCGATACCCAGCCGCGATTTCGACCCCACCGAAATCGCCGTGAGTTGGAAGCTTCTGACACAGCGCGGTCATCGGGTCGTCTTCGCGACCCCCGACGGCAAGCCGGGCGCCTGCGACCCGATCATGCTCTCGGGTATCGGGCTCGACCCGTGGAGCACCATCCCGGGACTCCGCAATATCCGCATCCTGGGTCTGGTGCTAAGCGCCAATGCCGACGCCCGGAGCGCCTATGCCGAGATGCTGCGCGATCCGGCCTTCGCGAACCCGATGCGCTGGGACCGGATCGAGTCCAAGGACTTCGGCGCCCTGTTGCTGGGCGGCGGGCACCGGGCGCGCGGCATGCGCGACTATCTCGAAAGCAAGATTCTTCAGCGGATCACCGCCGAGTTCTTCGCCGACGAAAAGCCGGTGGGCGCTATCTGCCACGGCGTGGTGCTGGCCGCCCGCAGCAAGCGGGCCGACGGCCGGTCCGTTTTGTATGGCCGGAAAACCACGGCGCTTCCTTGGGCGCTGGAACGCAAGGGCAGCGCCCTCGCTCATGTCGGGCGTTTCTGGGACCGCAACTATTACCGCACCTACCCGGAGGCGGCCGGGCAACCCGCGGGATACATGTCCGTCCAGCAGGAAGTCACGCGCGCGCTCGCCACTTCCGCGGATTTCATCGACGTCCCCGGCAACGCTCCCGAGTTCAAGCGCAAAACCAGTGGCATGGCGCGCGACACGGCGACGGATGATCGTGCCGCCTGGGTGGTGCGGGACGAGAATTACGTCTCCGCGCGCTGGCCCGGCGACGCCCACAGCTTTGCCCTCACATTCGCTTCGATGCTCAACGCGACAGCGGCGTGACAGATCCAACACCTTCAACCCGACTTTCGAATAAACAAACGAGGAAAATCATGGTTAGTCAAAATGCCGTCGACTACACGCTCGGCTGGTGCCCCGATGGGAAAACGGAACTCCTGACGTTGGCCGACGGCGGTCCGCAGGTCCGTTATTTGCGGGTCGGCCATGGCCCGGCGCTGGTCTTGCTGCATTCGATCCGTACCCAACTCGACTTGTTTCAACGGATCATCCCGAAACTCGTCGATCACTTCACCGTCTACGCCTTTGATTTTCCTGGCTTCGGCTGGTCTGACATCGAACCGGGCGCCGATTATCGGGAACCGGCGATGCGAGAGCATGTGGTCAATTTCATCAAGAAATTAGACCTGCGCAACGTCACCCTGGCAGGCGAGTCGATGGGCGCCACCCTGGCATTGACGACGGCTGCGGTGCTCGGCGATCGCGTGAAGCAGGTCGTCGCCTTCAATGCCTATGACTATCTGCCGGGTGTGGAACGGTCGAGCCTGCTCGCGTCGGTCATCATCAAGCACGTGCGCGCGCCGGTCATCGGGCCGATTTTCGCCGCCATGGAAAGCCGGCCTACCCTCGCCGGTATCCTGAAAGGCGGCCTCCACGATCCGCGCAACTTGCCTTCCGACTTTGTCGACGAACTGGTGAAAGGCGGCAAACGGCCGGGCTACTCCAAGGTGGCGCGCGCCATGTATAGAGGGCTTCCGAGCTATGTTGCGGCAAGATCCCTTTATGCTCAGATCGAGGCCCCGGTGACGCTGGTTTATGCCGATCACGATTGGTCGCGCCCGGCCGAACGCGAAGCGAATCGAGACCGGATCAAGCGGGCGAAGATGATCACCCTCAGGAATGCCAGCCACATTTCTTCGCTGGAACAGCCGGAAGAGATCGCCCGAATTCTCATCGAAACCCAATTAAAGGCCAGTTCCGCCGCTTGAGGCAGGTCTGCCGTGACCGGGTATCACCACCCTTTTTTGCTTTCCGCCCCTCAAACCCTCAAGGAAAACCTCATGTCCAACACCATTCTCGTTACCGGCGCTTCGGGCAATATCGGCCGCGAACTTGTCAATCGCCTCCAGGTCGCAGGCGCCAACGTGATCGCCGGGTCCTCGCGTGCCGGAGCCGTCGGCAGCGCGCCGACGCGCCGCGTGGACCTTCTCGACCCGGCCAGCCTCCAGGAGGCTTTTGCCGGCATTGATACCCTGTTCCTGCTGCAACCGCTGGAGTCGCGCATGGTCACGATGGTGCGCAATGCGGTGGCGGCGGCGAAGGCTGCCGGCGTCCGGCACATCGTGCGCTCGTCCGGTGCCGGCGCGGACCGCGAGAGCCCCGCATCGATCGGCCGCGTCCACGGCGAGGCGGATCAGTTGGTGATCGACTCGGGCATCCCCTACACGATCGTTCGCCCGACCAGCTTCATGCAGAATTATATCCATTTCTTCGGCGCCATGATCCGCGAGGGCGGGCTCTATGTCGCGCAAGGCGACGGGAAAACCTCGTTGATCGACGTTCGCGACATTGCGGAAATTGCCGCGAACATCCTGAAGAACCCGGCGTCGCACGCTGGCAAGGTCTACACGCTGACCGGCGCGGAAGCGCTGGGCAATGCCGATGTGGCGGCAATCATCGGCACGGCCATCGGCCGGAAGGTGGTTTACGTGGCTGTTCCCGATTCCGCGGCTATCGAGGCGATGCGCGGGATGGGGATGGACGACTGGACGATCGACGTGCTGACGAGCCTCAACCATATGGTCGCCGCGGGCCACGCCGCCGGCATCTCGCCCGACACTGCGGCGCTGCTCGGCCACGCGCCGATCGCCTTCCGGCAGTTCGCCGACGAGAATGTCGCTGCTTGGCAATAGGGCAAGCCGCCCTGACAAACCGGCGGTGCGGCTCCGGTGTCGGAGCCGCACCAACCTCCGTCACTTCTTGAGGTGATCGCGGATACCGTCGCTGATCTGCTGCAGGGCGGCCTCGGTGTCGGGAACATGACGCAGCGCGTTCAACAGAACGAAGTCGTGGATCAAACCGTTATATCGGGTCGCGGTGACCTCGACGCCCGCTTCCTTCAGCTTGCGGGAATAGGCTTCGCCCTCGTCGCGCAGCGGATCGTTCTCCGCGGTGATGACCAGGGCGGGCGGCAGGCCGGTCAGCTCCTCCTTGCTGGCGCGCATCGGCGAGACATAGGGATTATCGCGGGTCTGCTCGTCCGGCGCATACAGATCCCAGCCATATTTCATGAAGTCGCGCGCCAGGAAATGGCCGGTCGCGAAGGTCTTGTAAGACTCGGTATCGACACTGGCGTCGGTGGCCGGGATCAGCAGCACCTGATAGCTGATCTTCGGACCGTTGCGGTCCTTGGCCATGATCGAAATCGCCGCGGCCATGTTGCCGCCGACCGAGTTGCCGGCGACGGCGATGCGGCTGCCGTCGGCGCCGATCTCGCTGCCATGGGTGCTGACCCATTTCAGAGCCGCATAGGATTCATCGAGCTGGGTCGGGAACTTGGCCTCCGGCAGGGGTGTATATTCGACGAAGACGCCGACCTGGCCCGAGCCGACCACCAGATCGCGCAGCAGGCGCTGATGGTTCTGGAAATTGCCGACGATCCAGACGCCGCCATGGATGAAGAACAGCACGCCCGGTTTGCCCGAAACATGGTTGGGCTTCATGACGTAGATCTTCACCTTACGGCCGTCCTCGGTGATGGTCCGTTCGGTGGTGGTGACGCCCGACATATCCACCGGCGTCTTGTTCTGCAGATCGGTCAGGATTTCCTGCGGCTTCGGCTGCGGAAGCTGCCAGAAGGGGCTGCTGTCCTTATTGAGCTCGGTCAGGAACGCGCGGACCTGCGGGTCGAGATGGGTGTCGGTCGAGACGTCCTGGGCAAAGGCGGATTGGGTCATAAAGGTGGCTCCGATCAGGAGGGCTGAAATCTTCGGAAGGCGGTTCACGATTTTATCCCTTCGAATAATGGTCAAGAAAAACCCGGGACGATCCCGGTTACCGCAAGATTTCTGAAGAGCTATCGACGCTATCGTCGTCAGGCGGCGGCCGAACAATTAATAGTCGGCCCGTTTTTCGTAATTAACCCTTAGGTGTTACGAAAGCGGCAATCATGCGGCGATACGCATTATCTTATTGATATAATGCAATAAATTTCCAGTTTTGACGAACCTGACCAAGGAACCCATACCTCCGTATGATTTCGGATTACTTTGTCAAAGGCGAGCCGATACGGGGCTTGCCTTCCAACGTCGATATGGGGAATCTGGAGGGCGGCGAATCGGTGCCGGCAACAGAAAACGTGGCGGGTATGATGCCGCGCGATAACGACAAGGATCAGCGATGTCGCTAACCCGCAAAGGCCTGTCGACCATCGGGGCCCTCATCGTCGCCCTGAGCATCTTCGCCCTCGATCTTCTCAGCGCGCGACATGGCGCGGTCGCCGTGCTTTACGTCGCCGTGATCCTTCTTGTCGCGCCCCTGGGCCGCAAGTACGTCATGACGGCCGGCATCAGCACGACGGCGCTTACCGTTATCGCCTTTGCCGTTGGTCATTTGCCGGATCCGGCCAAGGATGCGTCGACCCGCTTCGCCGTGAGCCTCATCGCGATCGGCGTGACGACATTGCTTTCCCTTCGCGACCGCTCGCTGCGCACGACGCTGAGCGAGCAGGCGCGCGTGCTCGAACTTTCGCACGACACGGTGATCATAAGAGACACCAGCGACGTCATTCTCCACTGGAATGACGGTGCCGAGCGGCTCTATGGCTGGTCGCGGTGGGAGGCGCTGGGAAGGAGTTGCAACACTCTTCTCGAATGCAGCTTCCCCCGCACCGAGGTCGAGAGCGCCCTCGCCGCCGAGGGACATTGGGCGGGGGAGGTCACCCGGACCCGTCGGGACGGCACTCGGTTGGTGCTCGCGAGCCGCTGGCTGTTACGCCGCGACCCAGAGGGCCGAGCCGTCGGGGTTATCGAATCGAGCTCCGATCTGACCGAGCACCGGCGGGCGGACGCCGGTCGGCAGGCGTCTGAACAGCGGTTCCGCACAATGTTCGACGCGTCAGGATTCGCCACATGGGAGGCCGACTGGTCCGAAACCATCCGCAGCGCGATCGCAAGCACCCCGGCGGGCGCCCCGGTGGAGGAATGGTTGGTCGCGCACCCGGAAATGGTGCGGGCCGCGATCGGCAAAGCGGTGATCAGAAACGCCAATCAGGCGGCTGTGGACCTGTTTCAGGCGGGATCAAAGGAAGCCCTGGTGGGGGCCAATCTCTGCGGCCGTTATCTTCCCGAAGGCATGCCCGCCTTGGCCCACATCATCGCGACGATCGCCGGCGGCGCCAATTCCGCCGAAAGCGAGATTCGATTGCGAACGCTCGGCGGACGCGACGCCGACGTTGTATTTCGCGTGACGTTATTGCAGGAGGGCGAGCGCTGTTCGCACGTTCTGGTGATGGCATTCGACGTAACCGAGCGGAACGAGGCCCGGGCCCGGCTCGAACAAACGTCGGCGGAGCTGGCACATGCGGCGCGCGTCTCGATACTCGGTCAATTGGCCGCCTCGATCGCGCATGAGGTCAATCAGCCCTTGGCGGCCATCATCAATTACGGCAAATCCGGTACACGGTGGCTGACCCGACCGGAACCCGATCTCGCCGAAGTAGCGGGATGTCTGGAGAAAATCGTCGCCAGCGGCTCACGGGCCGCGGATGTGATCGGGCGCGTGCGGGGGCTGGCGCGAAAGGCGGCGCCCCACTCGGAGTCGCTTCATCTCTGCGAATTGATCGATGACGCGGTAGCGCTCGTCCAACATGAGGCGCGCGCCACCAATGTCAGCATACGGCGGGTTTTCGATGACGACCTTCCCCTCGCCGTCGGCGATCGCGTTCAGGTCCAGCAAGTTCTCGTCAATCTTCTGATGAATGGTGTCCAGGCGATGAGCGAGGTCACCGGCAGGCGGCGGGAACTGAGCATTACCGTGAAGGCTGATCCGGATGATCAGGTCAGTGTGGCGGTCCAGGATCGCGGCAGCGGATTTCCGGATGGCGACACCGCCAGGATCTTCGAGCCCTTCTTCTCCACCAAGGAGGAAGGCATGGGGATGGGGCTGTCGATTTGCCGTTCCATCATCGAGTCGCAGGGTGGTCGGATCAGCGCATCGAACAATGCCGGCCCCGGCGTTACCGTCGCCTTCACATTGCCAGTCCAGCACAGGGATGCCGCCGCGAAGCCCGAACTCATACCTTGAGATGATATGGCGGCGTCTCGAAAAGCGTGATCAATGGAGAGAGGATCGCGCAAGTCCGCGACAGGAGTCCCATGGTGCGCCCCGATTCTGTAATCTGCATTGTCGATGATGACGAAGAGGTGCTCGAAAGCATCGTAACCTTCTTTCGCTCGGCCGGAGTCCGGGTGCGGAAGTTTGGGGCCGCCGAGAATCTTCTGTCGTCACCCGATCTCGCGCCGATGACTTTCCTGATCACCGACCTCCATATGCCCGGCATGAGCGGTCTGGAGCTGCTGAACGAACTGCGCCGCAAGGGGATCAGCGTGCCGGTGATCGTCGTGACGGCCTATCTTACCGCCGCGGCCCGGAAAGCGGGCCAAGCGCTGGGCGTTTCCGCGTTTGTGACCAAGCCCGCAGATCCCGAGGCGTTGCTGGAAAAGGTCGCGGCGCTGATGAACGATGCCCGCGAAGCACGGAAATAGGATGAACTCCAAAGTGAAGACTGCTCAGAACGAACCGGAAGGCGCCCTGATTTGCATTGTCGACGACGATTCCGATGTCCGCGACTCGCTGAGCAATCTGCTCCGCGCGTCCGGTTATAGGGTGGAAAGCTTCGCCGGGCCGGACGAGTTCCTCGCTTGCGATGCCGCGGACGCTGCGGCCTGCCTGGTACTCGATGTGCGTCTCAGGGACGCGAACGGGCTGGATTTTCAGCAGCAACTCGTCGACAGCGACATGACGATCCCGATCATCCTGATGAGTGGATACGGCGACATCCCGATGACGGTTCGCGCCATGCGGGCGGGCGCCGTGACCTTCCTGCCCAAACCGTGCGATGACGATGAAATGCTGGCGGCGATCGACGAGGCGGTCGCCCGTGATCGCGCGCGGCGGGCCGAAGCGAGCATAGCGGCGACGCTACGCGTGCGCTTCGATAGCCTCACTCCTCGGGAACGCGATGTGTTGGGCTTGGTCGCCGCCGGCCTGATGAACAAGCAGATCGCCGGTCATCTGGCCTTGAGCGAAATCACCGTCAAGATCCATCGCGGCAATATGATGCGGAAAATGGAGGCGGAATCGCTGGCGGATCTGGTCCGCATGGCGGAAAGCTTGGGCGTCCGCGAGTTGGTTTCCCGTTACAATCACGGGTGACCTGAAGCTGCCAGCGACATCGTCGCCCGCATCTATCCATCCCGTCTGCGACCGATCTGCCCCCATAGCCCGCGCCCCGTCCATTCGATAGGGACGGCTCCGACTCGTCCTGCCCGAGTCTGCGCGGCTCGGATCGAACTGTCACCCCATACTCTAGTCTGGTTGAGCCCGACATTCTTTCGGAAGATATGTTAACTCACTGACAAGACTAGAGAATTTGGAGTGAGCAAGCATGACGAACACCGATCTACCCAGCGCCGCCGGCGCGTCCCGCCGCGGAGTCCTGGCGGGCAGCATGGGAGCCGAAACCACGAGCACGGTCACCACCAAGGACGGCGTCCAGATCTTCTACAAGGACTGGGGCAAGGGCCAACCCATCGTCTTCCATCATGGCTGGCCTCTCAGCTCGGACGACTGGGATTCCCAGATGCTGTTCTTCCTTCGGAACGGCTATCGGGTCATAGCCTTCGATCGCCGCGGCCATGGACGCTCGAGCCAGGTGTCAGACGGACACGACATGGATCACTATGCCGCCGACGCTGCTGCGGTGGCCGAGCATCTGGACCTGCGCAATGCCGTCCATATCGGTCACTCGACCGGCGGTGGCGAAGTCGCTCGCTATGTCGCTCGTCACGGCAAGGGGCGCGTTGCCAAGGCGGTTCTCATCTCCGCCGTAACGCCGATCATGGTCAAGACGCCGACCAACCCGGGCGGTCTCCCGATCGGGGTTTTCGACGGACTGCGGGACGGCCTGGCCGCCAATCGCGCCCAATTTTTCCGGGATGTGCCCGCCGGTCCCTTCTATGGGTTCAACCGGACCGGCACGACGCCGCAGGAAGGCGTGATCGGGAATTGGTGGCGCCAGGGCATGATGGGAAGCGCCAAGGCTCACTATGACGGGATCAAGGCGTTCTCCGAGACCGACCAGACCGATGATCTCAAGAACATCGAGGTGCCGACGCTGGTGATGCATGGGGATGATGACCAGATCGTTCCCTACCAGGACGCGGCCCTGCTTTCGGTCAAGCTGCTCAAGAACGGCATTCTGAAAATCTACCCGGGCTATCCGCACGGCATGATCACGACCCATGCCGACGTGATCAACCAGGATCTTCTGAGCTTCGTTCGAGGCTAGGATGAGGAGCGTCGGCTGGCCACCACATTGGCCGACGCCCTTTTTTCTTTATGCGATAACCCAGCAGAGCGCGTTCGGGGTGTTGCTTTCATAGCTTGGTGCCCGCTGCCGGACTCGAACCGGCACGCCGCTCACGCAGCTACGGATTTTAAGTCCGTTATGTCTACCATTCCATCAAGCGGGCTAGCTTGGGGGCGCCAAGGTAACCGGCGAGTCCTCGGGGATCAAGTCAGGGTTCCTTGATCCCTTCGTCCACCGTCTCGGCACCCATCTCCCTGGCCATGGCGACCACCTGGGCGGAGATCTCGGCGACGCGGGCGCGGTCGGTGCCGCGGGTCACGATCACGGTGCCGAAACGACCTTCCCTCGCGAAGGGATAGCTTCCGATCTCGGTGTCGGGGGCGCCGTCCTGGATGGCGGACAAAGCGGCGGCGACCGACCCCTCCGGCGCGTAGATGATTACGGAGGCGGAGAGCATCCGGGGTCCACCCTGGAGGGTCGGCTTCACCCCGTCGAACATCGCCTGCATGATGCGCGGCACCCCCGCCATCACATAGACGTTACCGATATGAAATCCCGGCGCCCGGCTGACCGGGTTGTCGATCAGCTCCGCCCCCTCGGGGATGTTGGCCATGCGGAGGCGCGCCTCGTTGAGGTTCTCCGGCTTGATTTGTTGCAGAAGCAGCTCGACGGCGCGGGGGTCGCGCAGCAGCGGCACGCCGAAGGCCTTGGCGATACACTCGGCGGTGATGTCGTCATGGGTCGGGCCGATGCCGCCCGTGGTGAAGACGTAACGATGCTTGCTGCGCAAGGCGTTGACGGCTTCGATGATGGCGGCCTCGTCGTCGGCCACCACGCGCACTTCCTTGACCCGCACGCCCACCTCGCCGAGGCCGGTGGCGATATAGTGCACATTGACGTCCTGCGTGCGGCCCGAGAGGATTTCATTTCCGATCACCAGGATCGCGGCGGTCACTTCCTCGGACACGTCTTATCTCCCTCGTTCGCCCCTCACAGCCAGTCGCGCAACTGCGCAACGAGCGGAATGTCGGCCGGCGGCATCGCATAGGCGCCGAGCTTGTCCTTCGACGCCCAGGCCAGCACCTGGCCCTCGCGCCCCGACGGCTGCCCCCGCCACTGGCGGATGGCATAGAGCGGCATTAACAGATGGAAATGATCGTAGTCATGCGAGACGAAGGCAATAGGCGCTAAGCAGGACTCGGTCACATCGATGCCGAGCTCCTCCTTCAATTCGCGGATCAGGGCATGCTCCGGGGTCTCGGAAGGCTCGATCTTGCCCCCCGGGAACTCCCACTGCCCGGCCATCGCCTTGCCGGCCGGGCGCTGGGCCAGCAGCACCCGCCCGTCGGCGTCGATCAGGGCGGCGGCGACCACCCAGACATGCTTGCGGGAATGGCGGATTTCCGCCCATTTTTGGGCATCGAGCACCATCGCGGCATCGAAGCCGAGCAGGTGAAAAACCTGGGTAAAAGCCTGTTCCAGCGTGCGATTTTCGGCCCGAACCAATGCGACGCCGAAATTACTGAACAACATACGCAGACAACGGCGCAGCGCTTCGGCGGCAAAGTCGCGGATCGCCGCACCCTCGGCAAAATACACCAGGATTTCCGCGGCTTCCGCGTCATTGAGAGAGATATCGAAGCGGGCTACCTCCGCGCCGGTCAGACGGTCCTCGGCGCGCACCGAGAAATGCCGGGAGGCCGTGTCGCCCTGCGGGGTGAGGCGCAGATGCGCGGTATCCGAAGGATAGCCCGGCCAGCCGATGCCGGCCGACCAGCAGCCATTAAGATCGGTTTGAAAATTCGTCATGGTGTCGCAGATGCCAGGAACGAGCAGCGCAGAACCGGAGCGTAGCAGCGCTACGGGAGGATTTAAGCAGCGCAGTGACGCCGCAGATGCGGCGCCAGGGCGGATTTACGAACCGATCTTCAGGTTCGGTAGGAGCCATTGATGTCGATATAAGCGTGCGTCAGATCGCAGGTCCAGACGGTGCATTTGCCGTGCCCGACGCCGATATCGACCTCGAACAGGATGTCGGTGCCCTTCATATGGGCGGCGACCGGCGCCTCGTCATAGCCTTCGGCGATCTGGCCGTCCTTGGCCACCTGCACGCCGCCGATGGCGATCGACAGGGTGTCGCGGTCGGCCTTCTCGCCCGACTTGCCGACGGCGGCGACGATGCGGCCCCAATTGGCGTCCTCGCCGGCCACGGCGGTTTTCACCAGCGGGGAATTGGCGACCGACATGCCGATAGTCCGCGCGGCGCGCGCGCTGGCGGCGCCGGTGACGCGGATCTCGACGAATTTGGTGGCGCCCTCGCCATCCTTGACCACCTGCAGCGCCAGATCGAGCAGCAGGGCGTCCAGCGCCTTCTTGAAGGCGCGCAGAGCCGGGTCCTTGGCGGAGGTCACGGGCACGTTGCCCGCCTTGCCGGTGGCGAACAGCATCAGCGTGTCGCTGGTCGAGGTGTCGCTGTCCACCGTGATGCAGTTGAAGCTCTTCGCCGTGCCCGCCGCCAGCAGCTCCTGCAGCACAGGCGCGGGGATCGCGGCATCGGTGAAGACATAGGCGAGCATGGTCGCCATATCGGGGGCGATCATGCCCGCCCCCTTGCAGAAACCGTTGATGCGGACCGTCGTGCCGCCGATCTTGACGGTGCGGGTCGCGGTCTTGGGATAGGTGTCGGTGGTCATGATGGCGCGCGCCACCTGATTCCACTGATCGCCGGCCAGCTTCTTGAAGCCGTCGGCCAGCACGGCGGTGATCTTGCCGTCGTCGAGGGGAACGCCGATGGTGCCGGTCGAGGCGACGAACACTTCCTCGGGTTTGCAGCCGACCACCGCGGCCGCCTTGTCGACGGTGCGCTTGACCGAAGCGACGCCGGCGCGGCCGGTGAAGGCGTTGGAATTGCCCGAATTCACCACCAGGAAGCGGGCCGAGCCGCCCTTGAGGGCTTCCCGGCACCACAGAACCGGCGCCGAGGCGGTCAGCGACCGGGTGAACACCCCGGCCACCGTCGTTCCCGGCGCCAATTCGGCCAGCATCAGATCGTCCCGCCCCTGATATCGCAGCCCGCAGGCCAGGGAAACCAGGCGCACGCCATCCAGCGGCGCCAGGTCAACGATGGTCTTGGGCGCCAGAGGCGAGACGGCTGAAGACATGACTGGCCTTGGCTTACTTCTTGGCCGGAGCCGGAGCGGCGGCGTCGCCGGTGTCCGGGGTGCCGTCCAGCTTGAACTTCTTGACGGCGGCGCCCTTCTTCAGGCCGTCGACGACCTTGGCGATGTCGGCCTGCGCCAGTTCCTGGCGAACCTGGCCCTTGGCCTCGTCGAAGGACGGCGGGGGGGCCATGCGGCGGTCGTCGACCTTGATGATGTGATAGCCGAACTGGGTCTTGACCGGGGTGGTGGTGGTCTCGCCCGGCTTCAGCTTGAAGGCGGCGTCCGAGAACTCGGCGACGGTCTCGCCCTTGGTGATGTAGCCGAGATCGCCGCCATTGGTCTTGGCCGACGGGTCCTTGCTCTTGGCCTTGGCTTCGTCTTCGAACGAGGTGCCGGCCTTCAGGTCGGCCAGGACGGCCTTGGCGGCGTCTTCGCTGTCGACCAGGATGTGGCGGGCGTGGACCTGCTCTTCCGGCTGGGCGGTCTTCAGCAGCTCGTCATAGCGGGCCTTGACCTGGGCGTCGGTGATGTCGCTCTCGATCTTCTTGGAGATCCAGGCGCGGCGCAGGATGTTGTTCTGAGCCTCGGTGAAGGCTTCCTTGACCTTGGCGTCGTTCTCGAGCTTCTGCTTCTTGGCCTGGTCGAGGATCAGCTCGTTGGTGATCACCTGGTCCAGCAGCTGCGGATAGATCTGCTCGAGCGGCAGCTGGCGCGCCTGCGGGATCGACTGCTGCACCTCGATGACGGCGGAGCGGTGGACTTCCTTGCCGTTGACGACAGCCACGACCGGATCGTCGTTGGCCGCCAGCGCGGGCAGAGCGAAACTGGAGAGGGCCGCGGCGAGCACGAGGGCGCGCGGGGAACGAACGGTCATAGCAACAGATCCTTATGCGAAAGACGAATCCCCCATCGGACTCATCTCGTATCTTCGACATTGGCATAAACCACAACCGCGCGCGTCATACAAGGGTATGAACGGTAACGCCCTGTTAGCCCCTCAAACGCCGGGCACCAGCCTATGGCTGGCTTGGTCATCCCCGCTTTCGCGGCGGTGGCGCCCCCGGCGTCCGCGCCCGCCGTCAGGAACCGGGCCTAACCCCCGTCACGCGCGTAGAAATCTTGTTTGTCGGAAACTCCCTGGAACGTTGACAGCCCCCCCACCGGGCTCTATCTGTGTCAACGTTCCGCCCGGTGGCCGAATTTTTTTCACGAGAACCGAGGTTTCCATCCATGTTTGGCGCCCTTGCGCGAGCCCTGTTCGGCACTGCCAACGACCGTCTGCTGAAGACGCTGACCCCGCAACTCAACGCCATCAACGCGCTGGAACCCAGTCTGATCGCCTTGTCCGATGACGAGCTGCGCGCCCGCACCGGCTGGCTGAAGGACCGCCTGGCCAAGGGCGAGACGGTCGACGACATTATGGTCGACGCCTTCGCCACCGTCCGCGAAGCCGCCAAGCGCGTGCTGGGCCAACGTCATTTCGACACCCAGCTGCTGGGCGGCATGGTGCTGAACAAGGGCATGATCGCCGAGATGCGCACCGGCGAAGGCAAGACGCTGGTGTCGACCCTGCCGACCTATCTCTCGGCGCTGACCGGCAAGGGCGTCCACGTCGTCACCGTCAACGACTATCTGGCCCGCCGCGACTCCGAATGGATGGGCCGCATCCATCGCTTCCTCGGCCTCACCGTCGGCTGCATCCTGCATGATCTGACGGATTCGCAGCGCAAGGAAGCCTATGCCGCCGACATCACCTACGGCACCAACAACGAATTCGGCTTCGATTATCTGCGCGACAATATGAAGTTCCGCCTGGAGGACATGGTCCAGCGCAGCTTCAACCACGCCATCATCGACGAGGTCGACTCGATCCTCATCGACGAGGCGCGCACGCCGCTGATCATCTCGGGCCCGACCGAGGACAATTCCGAGCTCTATACCCGCGTCGACCAGCTCATCCCGCTGCTGGCCGAGGAAGATTTCGAGAAGGACGAGAAGAGCCGCGCCGTCACCATGACCGAGCAGGGCGTCGAGACCGTCGAGCGCCTGCTGGAAGAGCACGGCCTGCTGAAGGGCGGCGGGCTCTACGACGTGCACAACGTCAATCTGGTGCACCACGTCAACCAGGCCCTGCGCGCCCACAAGCTGTTCACCCGCGACGTCGACTATATCGTCAAGGACGACAAGGTGGTGATCATCGACGAGTTCACCGGCCGCATGATGGAAGGCCGGCGCTACTCCGAAGGCCTGCACCAGGCGCTGGAGGCCAAGGAACGCGTCTCGATCCAGAACGAGAACCAGACCCTGGCCTCGATCACCTTCCAGAATTATTTCCGCCTGTACCCGAAGCTGTCGGGCATGACCGGCACGGCGATGACCGAGGCGTCGGAATTCGGCGAGATCTACTCTCTCGAAGTGGTCGACATCCCGACCAACCTGCCGGTTCAGCGCAAGGACGAGGATGACGAGGTCTATCGCACCGCCAAGGAAAAGTACGAGGCGATCTGCACCCTGATCGAGGAGTGCCGCAAGCGGCAGCAGCCGGTGCTGGTCGGCACCGTCAGCATCGAGAAGTCCGAGATGCTGTCCTCGCTGCTGGCCAAGCGCAAGATCCCGCACGAAGTGCTTAATGCCCGCCATCACGAGCGCGAAGCGCAGATCGTATCGCTGGCCGGCGTGCCCGGCGCGGTCATGATCGCCACCAACATGGCCGGCCGCGGCACCGACATTCAGCTGGGCGGCAATATCGAGATGCGCCTCCAGGCCGAGCTGCCCGCCATTCTCGACGACGCCGCGCGCGCCAAGCGCGAAGCCGAGATCCGCGCCGACGTGGCCGAAAAGAAGAAGATCGCGCTGGAAGCCGGCGGCCTCTACGTGATCGGCACCGAGCGCCATGAAAGCCGCCGCATCGACAACCAGCTGCGCGGCCGTTCGGGCCGCCAGGGCGATCCGGGCGCCTCGAAGTTCTTCCTGTCGCTGGAAGACGATCTGATGCGCATCTTCGGATCGCAGCGGATGGACGGCATGCTGCAGAAGCTTGGCCTCAAGGAGGGCGAAGCGATCATCCATCCCTGGATCAACAAGGCGCTGGAAAAGGCTCAGCAGAAGGTCGAAGCCCGCAATTTCGACATCCGCAAGAACCTGCTGAAGTATGACGACGTCATGAATGACCAGCGCAAGGTCATCTATGAGCAGCGCAAGGAACTGATGAGCGCCGCCGATGTCGCCGCGGAAGTCGCCGACATGCGCCATGAGGTGGTCGAAGACCTGGTCGCGCGCTGCATCCCCGAGCGTTCATACCCTGAGCAGTGGGATGTCGCCGGCCTGCATGAAGAGACCCTGCGCATCTTCAATCTGGATATTCCGGCCGAGGATTGGGCCAAGGAAGAAGGCATCGAGACCCAGGCCTTCCAGGAGCGCCTGACCGACCTGACCGACCGCAAGATGGCCGAGAAGGTCGCCAATTACGGCCCCGACATCGTCCGCATGGTCGAGAAGAGCCTGCTGCTGCAGATCCTCGATCAGAGCTGGAAAGACCATCTGCTGACGCTCGACCATCTGCGCCAGGGCATCGGCCTGCGCGCCTATGGCCAGCGCGATCCGCTGAACGAGTACAAGCGCGAAGCCTTCAACCTGTTCGAGGAAATGCTCGGCCAGCTGCGCGAGAAGGTCACCACCGTGCTGTCGCATCTCGAACTGCGCGTCGAGACCGAGACGCCGGACACCATCGACCAGCGCGAGCCGCAGACCATGGTGGAAGGCCGCCAGGACCCCGCTTTGGCCGCGCCCGAGGCCCTGCCGCCGCTGCCGGCCCATATCACCCCGCAGGACCTGATGACCCTGTCGCGCAATGCTCCCTGCCCGTGCGGCTCGGGCAAGAAGTTCAAGCATTGTCATGGTGCTGTGGCCTGAGGCCACAGCATCTTTTTATATGTCCCTCAGGCGCCGGGCGCGCGCTCCGCGCGCTTGGCTACCGCGCCAAGCTATACCGTCTGTGTGATTGACGCTGTCGGCAGCGCGGGGCCGCCTTGCGGCCCGGAAAACAGGTAAAGGTTTTAATGTCCCTCAGGCGCCGGGCGCGCGCTCCGCGCGCTTGGCTACCGCGCCAAGCTATACAGAGACTGGACGTCGGGTGTCGCTAGCGCGGGGCCGCAGTCGCGGCCCGGACCAAATGGCGCTGGGGAGCGTAGCGAACAATAAAAAAACCCCGCTTCTTGCGAAGCGGGGTTTTCTTTTGGATCAGGCTGGCTGATTAGGCCGCCTTCTTCTCCAGGGCGCGCTGGACGCGGCGCTTCAGGCGAAGGGCTTCTTCCGACAGCTTGCTGTCGTTGACCGACAGCAGGTAGCTGTCGATGCCGCCATTGATCTCAATGGTCTTCAGGCCGCGGGTGGTGACGCGCAGGCGAACCATCTGGTTCAGCGCATCGCTCAGCACGCTGGTCTCCTGCAGGTTGGGCAGGAAGCGGCGGCGGGTACGGTTGTTGGCATGGCTGACGTTGTTGCCGGTCAGCACACCCTTGCCGGAAATCAGACAACGGCGAGACATGATTAAACCCTCTTAAAATCTCTGGGTCCGGCGACAGGCCGGCGAAAGATGGGCTTTTTAGGGGGAGTCCGACCCCGAGTCAAGGATAAATCAGCCGAACAGCTTGTCGATGTCGTCCTGGCTGAACAGCTTGTCGACATCGGCCTGGTTGATGGCCTTGCTCTCGGTCTGCGGACCGTGCAGCAGCTTCTCGTCGATGGTCTTTTCCTGCTGCTCCTGCTTGACCTCGTCGATCACCTTCGAGATCTCGTCGCGGCCCCAGACGCGGATCATCGCGTTGATGCGGTCCTCGATGAAGGTCAGGCCCTTGACCAGGCGGGTGATGCGCTGGCCGGTCAGGTCCTGGAACGAGCAGGCCTCGAACACCTGATTGACGCGGTCATTGATGCGGTCGCACGCCTCGAGCACCGCCGGATCGCCGCTCGAGCGCAGCGAGCCGACCATCTCGTCGATGGCTTCCATGCTTTCCAGGATGGTATTGCTGGCGTTCTCGGTGTTCTTGACGATGTCGTCCAAGGTCTCGCCCATCGAGACGAAATTGTGCTCTTCGCCGCCATGCAGCGTAGCCAGTTCCTTACGCAGCTTATTGAGATGTCCGAACAGCCCGACAAGTTCGCGCTTAAGACGAGTTTCTTCCGCCGTACCGTTCATCAGAACAACCCACTCTCCACTTCTCGATCGCCATTAATGCAATTTAATCGCGTTCTGTCGAGAAAGCCTTTCAACAAATGCTCTGCAGCACTGGCCGGCATCATCCGCCCGGCAGCGACGGCCCGCTCGAGCGCGCCGCGATGCTCGGAAACATAAGGGTCGGCGCGGAATTTCGCCAGCAACTCTTCCGAGACCTCCTGCCACAGCCAGCGCAACGCCTGATCGCTGCGGCGCGCGTCGAAACGGCCGGCCTTTTTCATCACATCGGCAAAGGATTCGACCGTGCGTCCGACTTCGGCAATTCCATCGCCGGTCAGGGCCGAACAGCGCAATACCGGCACCGTCCAATCGGCGGAACCGCGCAGCAGATGCAAGGCGCTGCTGTAATCGCGCACCGCGCGGTCGGCGGCGGCCGCCAGATCGCCGTCGGCCTTGTTGACCACCACCGCGTCGGCGATCTCGACGATGCCCTTCTTGAGGCCCTGCAGCTCGTCGCCGCCGCCCGGCACCAGCAGCAGCAGGAACATGTCGACCATGTCGGCCACGGCGAATTCGGATTGGCCGACGCCGACCGTCTCGACCAGGATGGCGTCGAAGCCGGCCGCCTCGCACAGCAGGATGGCATCGCGCGTGCGCCGCGCCACGCCGCCCAGGCTGCCGCCGGTCGGAGTCGGGCGGATGAAGGCCCGGTCGTCGCGCGACAGGCTTTCCATGCGCGTCTTGTCGCCCAGCAGCGAACCGCCCGAGCGCGGGCTGGACGGATCGACCGCCAGCACCGCCACCTTGCGGCCCTGCGCGATCAGATGGCCGCCGAAGGCCTCGATGAAGGTGGATTTGCCGGCGCCGGGAATGCCGCTGATGCCGATGCGGATCGATTTGCCGGCGTCGGGCAGCAATTCGGCCATCAGCGCCTCGGCGGCCTCGCGGTGGTCACGCCTGGTCGATTCGGCCAGGGTGATGGCGCGCGCCAAGGCGCGGCGGCGCCCCGCCCTGATCTCTTCAGCCAGGGACGATGGCGCGGCGGTCACTCCTTGGACTTGCTTTCGTTCAGAAAGGCCCGCATGGCGGTGGCCGTCAACTTGGCCCGTTCTTCGGGCTTGAGATCGGCCAGCACGGCCTGCTGGGCGGCGCGCACCTGCATGGCGCGGCGGATCAATTCGGCGCGGTCGACCACCGGTTCGGCGGTCGGGACCGGCACTTCCGCTATGGGCTGTGCCAAGGGATCGGCGAGCTTGTCCCCGACCATCTTCTTGACAGCCTTGTGGACGGCGCGATCGGTCAGATCGCCCGCCGCTTCGCGCGCTTCCTTGGTCAGCACCATGCCAGCAAGCGCCTTGCCGAGAAAATTCAGCATCGAAACCTCCGAATATCCCACTTTAACGGGGCGATTCTTAAGTTCCTATAAAACCTATTGGGCGGCGGCCTGATGATCGGTCAGATGCGCCAGCAGCCCGTCCCACAGCGCGGCCCGCTGCTTGAGCGCGGCCAGGGCGGCGGTCAGCATCGCCTGCTGGCGTGCCGGGTCCCCGCCCACCACCTCGTCGATCAGGATGGCAGCGGCGGGGCCGTGCTCCTGGGCGTCCACCTGGATATGGCGATCGAGGTAATAAACGAACAGGGGGGCCTGCTCGCGGGTCACGCCCCAATGGCTCAGCAGACCCGAGAACATTGCCGGAATGACGGTCTCGCGCCCGTGGAAGAAACTCCCCAGGACCTGATCGAGATCCCCCGACAGCGCGGTTTTCAGGGTGGCGCGCACGAAGGAGGCGACCGGAGCCGGCACCCCAGCGCGGGCGAGCGCCGCTTCCAGCGAGACGCCCTGCGCCAGGCAGTCGAGGAAGGCGTCGATGCAGCCGGTATCGGCGCCGACTTCGCGCATGGCGGCGCGATACAGCTCGAAATGACTGAGCGCGCTGCCGTCCGGCATCACGTCGCTTTCCTCGCCGAGCACGATCTCGTTGATCAGCCGCGCGGCGCGGGGATTGGCCGGCGGGGTCCAGGGCAGATTGAGGCAGGTGAGGTCGCGCTGCAGCCTTTTCAGCAGCGACAGGAAATCCCACACCGCGAACACATGCCATTCCATGAAGCGCCGCACTTCGTCGACGCCGCGCAGGGAGGCGAAGACGGGGTGCCGGGTCAGGTTGCCCTGTTCCTCGGCGATGGCGGCGCGCAGAGCGTCGAGCTCTTCGGTCAAATTATACTCTCCTCGTCAGCCGCCGGATCGCGGCGACATCTTCTTTCTGGCTGATCTGGGCGTCCAGATCGGTCACCAGGCCGTTCTCCAGGGAATAACACCATCCATGGACGGTGAGGTCTGCGCCCTTTTCCCACGCTTCCTGCACGAAGGGATTGGTCGCGACATTCTCGACCTGGCGGATCACGTTCAGTTCGCACAGCCGGTCGTGCTGCGCCTTTTCGGTCGGCAGCGCCAGCAATTCGGCCTGATTGTCGCGCACCAGGGTGCGGATCGGCGACAGCCAATGGTCGATCAGGCCGAGGCGCAGATTCTGCAGCGCCGCCAGCACGCCGCCGCAGCCATAATGGCCCACCACCAGGATGTGGGCGACCTTCAGCACCTGGACGGCATATTGCAGCGTCGACAGGTAATTGGCGTCCTGCGGCGGGGCCAGGTTGGCGACATTGCGATGGACGAACATCTCGCCCGGATCGAGGCCGACGATCTCATTGGCCGGCACCCGGCTGTCCGAGCAGCCGATCCAGAAATAGGCCGGGGTCTGCTGCGATACCAGGCGCTTGAAGAAGCCGGGGTCCTGCTTGGTCTGGCGCTCCGCCCAGGCCCGGTTGTTGGCCAGCAGGTCGGCCACCGATGGAATGGTCATGGTGATGGTCCCTCCTCGCGAACGGGCGAACATAAGGGCTCGGCGCCGGCTAGTCTAGATTGTTCGGCGTATTGCGGATCGCTACAGTGGTCGGATGCCGATACGTTTGCTCCCTGCCAATCTCGTCAACCAGATCGCCGCCGGCGAAGTGGTCGAACGCCCCGCCTCCGCCGTCAAGGAACTGGTCGAGAACGCCATCGATGCCGGCGCCTCGCGCGTCGACGTGACCCTGGCCGAGGGCGGCCAGGCGCTGATCGGCGTCACCGACGATGGCTGCGGCATGAGCCCGGACGAGCTGGAACTGGCGGTCGAGCGCCATGCCACCTCGAAGCTGCCCGACGACGATCTGCTGGCCATCCACCATCTCGGATTCCGCGGCGAGGCCCTGCCCTCGATCGGCTCGGTCGCCCGCCTGCGCCTGACCAGCCGGCCCAAGGGCGCCGACAGCGCCTGGACCCTGCTGGTCGAAGGCGGGCGCAAAGGCAAGCCGGAACCCGCCGCCCATCCGCAGGGCAGCCGCATCGAAGTGCGCGACCTGTTCTTCGCCACGCCGGCCCGCCTGAAATTCCTCAAGACCCCGCGTGCCGAGACCGGCCACGTCAAGGATGCCCTCGAACGGCTGGCCATGGCCCATCCGCGCGTCGGCTTCACCTTGTCCGAGAACAACCGCTCGCTTCTGTCGCTGCCGGCCTGCCATGGCGACGACGAGACGGCGCGGCTGGAGCGCTTGTCGGCCATCCTCGGGCGCGACTTCGCCAAGGCCTCGATCGAGGTCGAGGCCGAGCGCGAAGGGCTGCGCCTGTCCGGCCGCATCGGCCTGCCGACCTTCAACAAGGCGACCTCGGCCCAGCAATATCTGTTCGTCAATGGCCGCCCGGTGCGCGACAAGCTGCTGAACGGCGCGGTGCGCGGCGCCTATGCCGACGTGCTGGCCCATGATCGCCACGCCGTGGTGGCTTTGTTCGTCGATCTGCCCACCACCGAGGTCGACGTCAATGTCCATCCCGCCAAGGCCGAAGTGCGCTTCCGCGATCCCGGCCTTATGCGCGGCCTGATCGTCGGCGGCATCAAGCATGCGCTGGCCGCCGCCGGCCACCGCGCCAGCGCGCCGGCCACCGGCCTCGGTCCGCTGGCGTCGTGGCGCCCCGGCGTCAGCCTCCCTTCCGCACCGGCTCAATCCTCCTTCGGCGGATGGAGCGCCCCGCCGCGCCCCTCGACCGAAACCCTGTGGGCCGCCGCCGCTCAGGCGCCGATCGCCTTGGCCGAGCCCGCCTCACCGGCGCCGTTCGGCCAGGTCACCCCCGCCGAACCGGCCCCCGCCATCGATTATCCGCTCGGCATCGCGCGCGGGCAGGTGCACGACACCTACATCATCGCCCAGACCGCCGACGGGCTGGTGATCGTCGATCAGCACGCCGCCCATGAGCGGCTGGTCTATGAAAAGATGAAAGAGGCGCTGGCCGGCACCGGCATCGCCCGCCAGGGCCTGCTGATCCCCGAAGTGGTCGAACTGGACGAAACCGCCGTCCACCGCCTGCTGACGCGCCAGGAGGATCTGGCGCAATTGGGATTGGTGATCGAGGGCTTCGGCCCCGGCGCGGTGATCGTGCGCGAAGTGCCCGCTCTGCTGGGCGATGGCGACATCAAGGGTCTGGTGGCCGATATGGCCGAGGAACTGGCCGAGTGGGGCGAGGCGATGGCCCTGCAGGAACGGCTCGGCCATATCTGCGGCACCATGGCCTGCCATGGCAGCGTCCGCGCCGGGCGCAAGCTCAACGGCGCCGAGATGAACGCGCTGCTGCGCCAGATGGAAGTCACGCCCAATTCCGGCCAATGCAATCACGGCCGCCCGACCTATGTCGAACTCAAGCTTTCCGATATCGAAAGGCTGTTCGGCCGCAAATAGTCATCGTCACATCGCAGGGGGAGTCATCGATGAAGCGTCGGATCATTGGAAGTGTCCTTTCGGCCGCCCTTTTTCTGGCGGCGCAAACCGACATCGGCGCGCAGCAGCCGCAGCCCCCCGCCGACCCGCTTTCGGCCTTCCAGACCGCCCCCGACGGCAAGTCGCTGATGATCCGCTGCGGTTCGCCGCCCTCGCTCGATTCGTTCCAATATGACCTCGCCACCATCGCCAAGGCCGGCACGCCGCTGGCCGCGTCGGCCGAGATCCATTTACCCGCGCCGGGCCGCATCCTCAGCCTGGCGCCCTCCCAGGCCTGCAGCGCCTTTCTGCCCGAAGTGCAGGTCGAAGCCCTGCGCCGCGCCAATCTGTTCGGGACCCTCGACCTTCGCCGCGACGCCCTGGCCGACGGGCGCCCGACCGGCGCGGCAGAGGGCTTCATGCTGTGGGTCGAGGACGGGCAATTATACGCAGCCTATGGCGCGGGACCGCGCCTGCGGCTCGCCGCGCTGAGCCGCAAATTGTCCGATTGGGCCAAGGGCGCCGCCACCAACCTTACCCAGGTGAAGGATTATGCCAGCTGGCATAATGACGTGGTGCTCGGCACTTATTACGGCCACGAGCCCTATTACAACATCAATGGCGTCGAATACGACCTCGCCAAGGCAAAGGACTTCCTGGCCCAGCGCTTCGCCAACAGCGATACGACGCCCGCGGCCAAACCGCTCGCCAAGCATGCCCGCATCATCCTCGCCCCCGTGAACGGCGTGACCGGCGCTCAGCTGCACACCGCGCCCGGCCTGGTCGCCTTCAGCCGCGCGGTCTCCGCCTGGCGGGCCGAGGTGATCCGCAAATCCGGCCTGTTCGAGAGCGTCAGCATCGAGGAAAGCACGACGATTCCCGCTCCCGCCGCCGGCGAGGTGGTATTCGCCGCCAAGGGCCCCGCCCTCAACGCCATCGCCCTGGCGCCGGACAAGCTGCAGGTCATCCCGGAAGGACAGCAGGGACTGGTGGTCACCAGCATCACCGGCCCCAATTACGAGATGACGTTCATGCGTGCCCCCAACGACGCCGCGCAATGGACCGACCAGGTCCGCGAGGCGGTGAGCAAACTGTAACCCTCCCCCCGATTGTTCGGTTTTCCCGAAATCCAGTTGCGGAATTAGGCGGCTACTCCGACGGGTCGCGAAGGATCAAATTCCCGTCATGTTTTCCCGCACCAATTCAGCAAGGAGTAGCATCATGGGACGTTTAGCCAACAAAGTTGCCATCGTCACCGGCGCCAGCGCCGGCATCGGCCGCGCCACCGCGAAATTGTTCGCCGCCGAAGGCGCCAAAATCGTCGTCGGCGCCCGCCGCGCCAACGAACTGGCCGATCTGGTCAAGGAGATCGAGGCCGCCGGCGGCAAGGCCGTCGCCCTGGCCGGCGATGTCCGCTCGGAAGACTATGCCAAGGCCCTGGTCGCCCTGGCCGTCAAGACCTATGGCCGCCTCGACGTCGCCTTCAACAATGCCGGCGTGATCGGCGAAGCCGGTCCGTCGACCGAAGTGTCCGAAGCCGGCTGGAACGACGCCATCGCCATCAACCTGACCGGCTCGTTCCTCGGCGCCAAGCACCAGATCGCCGAAATGAAGAAGCATGGCGGCGGCTCGGTGATCTTCACCTCGACCTTCGTCGGCTATAGCAGCTCGTTCCCCGGCATGGCCGCTTACGCCGCGTCGAAGGCCGGCCTGATCGGCCTGACCCAGACCCTGGCCGCCGAATTCGGCCCGAACAACATCCGCGTCAATGCGGTGCTGCCGGGCGCGGTGGAAACCGAGATGTACCAGGCCGTCAATGACAGCGCCGACAAGCAGAGCTTCATCACCGGCCTGCACGCGCTGAAGCGCGTCGGCAAGCCCGAGGAACTGGCCAAGTCGGTGCTCTATTTCGCCTCGGACGACTCGTCCTTCGTGACCGGCACCGCCGCCCTGATCGATGGCGGCCTGTCCATCACCCGGACGTAATAAACAGCGGGGTAGCCTACCCCGCCCCCTCGGGGTCGTTCGCCATGCTCCTCCGAGCGCGCCAAGCTCTTTAATGTGTCTCAGCTGCGGCGCGCTCTAATCATCCCAATAGGGCGGTGAGCCGAAAGCCAGGCGCAGATGATCCGCAAGGGCTCTGAGCTTGGCCGACGGCTGCCGCCCTTCGGGATGGGCGATGAAGATGCTTTCCTCTTCCGCCTGGACACCGACATCCACCGTCACCAGCTGACCGGCGCGGATCGCCTCATAGATGATGAAGGACGGCATCAGGCAGATCCCCTGCCCGGCGATCGCCGCCTCGCGCATCAGATCGCCATTGTTCAGCACCAGCTTTCCCCGCGCCCGGATCAACTGGACGCCCTCCGCCCCGACCAGCCGCCAATCGGCCCCGCCCCGGTTCGAATAGAAAATCCCGTCATGCCCCTCCAACTCCTCGACATTCGTGGGAGTGCCGTGCCGGGCGAGATAGTCGGGCGACGCCACGAAGACGCGGCGGCTCGGCGCCAGACGCCAGACCATCAGGCGGGAATCCTCGATGGTGGCATGGCGGATGACCGCGTCGAACCCCTCGGACGCCACATCGATGCGGCGGTCGTTGAGATCGAGATTAAGGGTGATGTCCGGATGCTTTTGCAGGAAAGGCCACAACGCCGGCCCCAGATGCATGCGCCCGAAGGTCACCGGCGCCGACAGCCGCATCGGGCCGGACAAGGTTCCCCGCCGTTCGGCGAAGCTGGCCGCGGCCTCTTCCACCTCACGCGTGATCCGGGTCGCATGTTCGAGAAAGGCGGCGCCGTCCTCAGTCAGGGTCAGCTTGCGCGTCGTGCGGTGAAACATCTTGCCGCCCAGCTGGCGCTCCAGCTCGGCCAGCCTTTCGCTCACCACCGATTTCGCCAGGCGCAGACGGCGAGCCGCCTCGCTGATCGAGCCGGCTTCGGCGATGGCGACCAAAGCGGCAATCCCATCCAGTTTCATCGTTCGGAAAGCCCGGAAAGCGGAAACGCGATCCGAAGCTTAATCCGTACCTCTGATTATTTCGAGGCCGTCTTGATGGGCTGCTGCACATCCTGGGCCGGCGCGGGTGTTTCCGCCTTCGCCTGCCTTTCGGCCGGAGCCGCTTTGGCCGGCTGCACGACCATCTTCACATCGGCGGGACGGGGTGCCGCGGTAACCACGACGAGATCGCTCAGGATTTCGTCATCCTCGCCGGCGAAAGCGGCGCCGGAAAACGCGGAAACGGCAAGAGCGGCAAACAGGACAAGACGCATGAAAAAGCTCCCGGCGCGGTGGCGACGGGAGCTTTTAACGCAAGAGCTATGCCAGGACCGAATCAGCCGGCCGGAGTGTGGCTCACATTGAAGCGGGCCAGCTGACGGGCGGGCTGTTCCCAGCTCGGATTCAGCTCGGCCGCCTTGCGGTAATCGAGATAGGCGCGCTTCAGATCGCCCGCATCCTCATAGGCCATGGCGCGGTTGAAATGGACCTGATCGGCGTTCTCGACCTTCAGCGACAGAGCCTGGCTGAAATCGCTGATCGCTTCGGCCTGGCGATGCTGGGCGGACAGCGCCACGCCGCGGTCGTTATAGGCCGAAGCCAGGGTCGGATCGGCCTTGATGGCCTGCGAGAAGTCCTTGACGGCCTTGTCGTTTTCGCCGCGCACCAGGTGCAGGGTGCCGCGATTGACGAAGGTGACCGCGGTCTCGCCGACGGTCGACCAGGACCGGCCGACGGCCGCGTTGCAGGTCTCGAGGTCGTTGATGCCGACATGGCCGGTGCGCTGCGCTTGGGCAGCGGCGGAGGAGCACTCCTCGAACAGGCTCGGGCCGAGCACGGTCACCGATTCCTGCGCCGAGGCGCCGAAGGCCACCAGACCTGCCACGGCAGCGGCGGAGAGCATTCCGATCTTGAACATGTGATAACCCCAGAGAAGACAGATAGTAAGAGTTACACTATAGCGACTGCCGATAAATAAGGCAAATGTGACTATATTTGCTGCAATATTAATCAATCACTGCGCGAGACTCTCACGCGCCGCCCAGTTGCACCAAGCGGCTCCAGCCTTCCCCACGGGCCCCTGTCCTCAACTACCCGGCGAACGCCGCACATTGAAGCGGACCAGCTGCTGCGCGGGCTGATCCCAACCGGGATTCAGCTGGGCTGCCTCGAGATAATCGAGATAGGCGCTCTTGAGATCGCCGGTGTCCTCATAGGCCATGGCGCGGTTGAACAGCACCCGATCGGCATCGCCGGCCTTCAGCGCCAGCGCCCGGCTGAAATCGCTGATCGCTTCGGCCTGGCGGTGCTGCGACGACAGCGCCACGCCGCGGTCGTTATAGGCAGAGGCCAGGGCGGGGTCCTGCCGGATGGCCAGGGTGAAGTCGCCGATCGCCTTGTCGTTTTCGCCGCGCACCAGATGCAGGGTGCCGCGATTGACCAGGGCATTGGCGATCTCGCCGGCGGTCGCCCAGGAACGGCTGACGGCGGCATCGCAGGTCTGTATGTCGGCGATATCGGCATGGCCGAGGCGCTGCGCCGCCGCGGCGGCGTTATTGCATTCTTCGAACAAAGTGGGACCGAGAACCATCATCGATTCCTGCGCCCTGGAGCCGAAAGCGGCCAGGCCGGTGATCGTGATGACGCAAAGCACTGTGAGCTTGGACATGTGACACCTCCGAAAAGAGGAACGACACAGGCCAGAACTATAGCATTTGCCTAGTTTTTAATCAAACTTCGCCTGCGGTGAGGAAGGCCAGTTTGGCGGCGCCGTACTTTCGCACATCCGCCACGAAAAAGCCGGGCAGAGGCGAGACGAAATCCTCGGCCGCCGCCACCTCCACCACGATACGCGCGTCGGGGGCGATCCAGCCCTGGGCCGCCAGCGCCTGCAAAGCAGGTGCGGCGAGGCCGGTCTTGTAAGGCGGGTCGAGCAGCAGGATCTGGCAAGGCGCGGCGGCTTTCGGCGGCTTCAAGGCATCCTGGCGGATCAATGTCGCCTCGGCCTCGCAGCCCAGCTTCTTGAGATTGGCGGCGATCACCGCCTGGGCCGCATAGGCGCTCTCGAAGAATGTGACATGCGCCGCCCCCCGCGAGAGCGCTTCGAGGCCCAGCGCGCCCGAGCCGGCGAAGATATCGGCGACGCGCGCCCCGCGCAGCTGCGGCTCGCCATGGGCCAGGATGTTGAACAGGGATTCGCGCACGCGGTCGGCGGTCGGCCGGGTGGTGCTCCCCTCCGGCGCCGCGAGAACCCGGCCCCTAAACCGGCCGGCGACGAGGCGCATTCTGGGTTTTCACCTTCTTTTCGACCTTCTGCTCGGCCTTCTTGTAGTCGCCGGGCTTCCTCTCGGCCTCGCCGCCCTTGCTGCCCAATTGCTCCTTGAGCGCCTTGGTCGGAACTTCCTCGGCCTCCGCCGAGGGCAACAGGCCAAGCTGGAACGGCCCATAAGCGATACGGATCAGGCGGCTGACCGACCAGCCGAGATGGTCCATCACCTTGCGGATTTCGCGGTTCTTGCCTTCCTTCAGCCCCACCGTCAGCCAGGCATTGGCGCCCTGCTGGCGGTCGAGCACGGCCTTGATCGAGCCATAGGTGACGCCATCGACGGTGATGCCCTTTTCCAGCGCGGCCAATTGCGCCGGATCGGGCGTGCCATGCACGCGCACGCGGTAGCGGCGCAGCCAGCCGGTCGAGGGCAGCTCCAGGCGGCGGGCCAGCTCGCCGTCATTGGTCAACAGCAGCAGGCCTTCGGAATTGAGATCGAGGCGCCCGACCGAGATCACGCGCGGCATGTCGTCCGGCAGACGCTCGAACACGGTGGTGCGGCCCTGCGGGTCCTTGTGGCTGGTCACCAGACCGGCCGGCTTGTGATAGCGCCACAGGCGGGTGCGGTCGGCGGTGGGCAGCGGCTTGCCGTCCACCATGATCAGGCTGGCTTCGGTGACCAGGGTCGCCGGGGTGTCGAGCTTCTTGCCGTCGACGGAGACCCGCCCCTCGGCGATCCAGCGCTCCGCATCGCGGCGCGAGCAGAGACCCGCGCGGGCCAGACGCTTGGCGATACGCTCGCCTTTTTCTTCTTCGCTCATTTGCACGCCTCGATGAAGGCCTTGAACAAAGCCTGATCCGCGGGACTGATATGATATTCGGGATGCCACTGAACGCCGAGGCAGAAACGCTTCGAGCGATCCTCGATGCCTTCGATCACCCCGTCGGCGCTGCGGCTGTTGACGGTGATATTGGCGGGCACCGCCTTCACCGATTGATGATGCGCCGAATTGACCGGAATGCTGGCCGCGCCGACGATCTCGTGCAGCAGCGTGCCGGTTTCGACCGACACATCGTGGCCGGGTTCGGTGCGCGGATTGGGCTGCTCATGCGCCAGCGGGCTGTCGACTTCGTCGGGGATGTGCTGCACCAGGGTGCCGCCCAGCGCCACCGCCAGCAATTGCTCGCCGCCGCAGATGCCGAAGATCGGCATGTCGCGCTCGATGGCGCCCTTGACGATGGCCAGCTCGAACGCCGTGCGGCGCGACTTCAGGGTCACGGTGGCGTGGCGGCTGGACGCGCCGAAGAGGGCCGGATCGACGTCGAAGGCGCCGCCGGTGATCATCAGCCCGTCGATCTTGTCGAGATAAGCCTCGGCCAGCTCGGGATGGTGCGGCAAGGGCATGGGCAGGCCGCCCGCTTCGGCGATGGAATCGCAATAATTCTGGCGCAGCGCGTACCAGGGCATTTTTGAGTAGCCGCCCGGCTCTTCGCTGTCCAAAGTGATGCCGATCAAGGGAGTTTTCATGGGGCGCACCCTAAACCGTATGCCGTCGTTTCTGCAAACCGCATTTGAAGAGGCGGAATCCGCCGGGGCACGCGGCGAAGTGCCGGTCGGTGCCGTGGTGGTCAAGGATGGCGAAATCATCGCCCGCGCCGGCAACCGTGTCGAGGAGCTGAAAGACCCCTCCGCCCACGCCGAAATCCTCGCCATCCGCGAGGCCGGCCGCCTGTTGGGCGAGCCGCGCCTGATCGAGTGCGACCTCTATGTCACCCTGGAACCCTGCCCGATGTGCGCGACGGCGATTTCCTTCGCCCGCATCCGCCGGCTCTATTTCGGCGCCTATGATCCGAAGGGCGGCGGCGTCGATCACGGGCCGCGCATCTACGGCCAGCCGACCTGCCACCATGCGCCGGAGGTGATCGGCGGGCTGGAGGAAGTGCGGGCCGGCGAGATGCTCAGAAAGTTCTTCCAGGAACGACGGTAGCTTTGAAACACCAAGGCCGCCAAGAACACCAAGCGGCCTGTGCGGTCTCGATGCCGACATTTGAAGAAAGCCTGCTTGGTGTTCTTGGTGTGCTTGGTGTTTAACCCAACGCCCGCCAACCGATGTCGCGGCGGCAGAACCCGTCTTCCCATTCCAGCAGATCGACCGCCTTGTAGGCGCGCTCGCGCGCTTCGGCCAGGGTCGGCGCCGCGGCGGTAACGCCCAGCACGCGTCCACCGGTGGCCACGACGTTTCCGGAGGCGTCGAAGCCGGTGCCGGCATGCAGCACCTTGACCCCCGGCACGGCGTTGGCCTTGTCGAGCCCGCCGATCACGCCGCCCTTCTTGTAGGAACCGGGATAGCCGGCGGCGGCCATCACCACCACCATGGCCGGATCTTCCGACCACTCGACCTTGTGCCCGGCCAGCTTGCCTTCGCAGGCGGCCAGCAGCAGCTCGACGATGTCGGACTTCAGGCGCGCCATCAGCACCTGGCATTCGGGGTCGCCGAAACGGACATTGTATTCCAGCAGGGTCGGCTCGCCATTCTCGATCATCAGGCCGGCGAACAGCACGCCGCGATAGGGCGTCCCGGCTTCGGCCATCGTCTTGACCAGCGGGGTTACGCAGCGATCCATGATCTTCTGCTGCACGTCGGCGGTCGCGACCGGCGCCGGCGAATAGGCACCCATGCCGCCGGTGTTCGGGCCGGTATCGCCGTCACCCACCCGTTTATGATCCTGGGCGGCGATCAGCGGCAAGGCGGTCTTACCGTCGACGATGGCGAAGAAGCTGGCCTCCTCGCCGGGCAGGAAGCTTTCGATCACCAGCTCGTCGCCGGCGTCGCCGAACTGCTTGCCGGTCATCATCTGGTCGACGGCGGTCAGCGCTTCCTGTTCCGACATCGCCACCACGACGCCCTTGCCGGCGGCCAGCCCATCGGTCTTCACCACGATCGGCGCGCCGTTCTTGCGGATGAAGGTCTTGGCGGCTTCGGCATCGGTGAAGCGGCCATAGGCGGCGGTCGGAATGCCGGCCTTGGCGACCATATCCTTCATGAAGCCCTTCGAGCCTTCCAGGCGGGCGGCGGCGGCGCTGGGGCCGAAAGCCTTGATGCCGGCGGCATCCAGCCTATCGACCAGACCCGCCACCAGCGGACCTTCGGGACCGACGACGACCAGGTCGATCTTCTGCTCGACGGCGAATTTTTCCAGGGCGTCGACGTCTTCGGCGCCGATCGGCACCAGGGTCGCCATCTCCTTGATCCCGGCATTGCCCGGCGCGCAATAGAGCGTCTTGCACAAAGGCGAGCGGCTGATCGCCCAGCACAACGCATGTTCGCGGCCACCCGAACCCACCACCAGAATCTTCATGTCGGACATCCCCACTTCAAAATTGCCCCCTTAGTAGGGCAAAGTACGCCCATGGATCAAGACACTCCCCCGCGCAGCAACGCTCCGGAATATTCCGTCAGCGAGATTTCCAACGCCCTCAAGCAGACCGTCGAGCAGACCTTCGAGCATGTCCGCGTCAAGGGCGAGATCTCCGGCTTCAAGCGCCACAGCTCCGGCCATCTCTATTTCGCCCTGAAGGATGCCGAGGCGGTGCTCGACGCCGTGTGCTGGCGCGGTTCGGCCACGCGCCTCGGCATGACTCCCGAGGACGGCATGGAAGTGGTGGCCGTCGGACGCCTGACCACCTATCCCGGCCGCTCGAAATACCAGATGGTGGTCGAGCGGATGGAGCTGGCCGGCCAGGGCGCGCTGCTGAAGCTGCTGGAGGACCGCAAGAAGAAGCTGGCCGCCGAGGGCCTGTTCGATCCGGCGCGCAAGAAGAAGCTGCCCTTCCTGCCCGAGGTGATCGGCGTGGTCACCTCGCCGACCGGCGCCGTCATCCGCGACATCCTGCACCGCCTGTCCGACCGCTTCCCGCGCCATGTGCTGCTATGGCCGGTCGCCGTGCAGGGCGACGGCGCCGCGCAGCAGGTGGCCGATGCCATCGACGGCTTCAATGCGCTGCCGAAAGGCGGACCGATTCCGCGCCCGGACCTTCTGATCGTCGCGCGCGGCGGCGGATCGCTGGAAGATCTGTGGGCCTTCAATGAGGAAGTGGTGGTGCGCGCCGCCGCCGCTTCGCAGATTCCACTGATCTCGGCGGTCGGACACGAGACCGACACCACCCTGATCGATTACGCCTCGGACCGCCGCGCCCCGACCCCGACCGGAGCGGCCGAGATGGCGGTTCCGGTACGCTCGGAATTGCTGCTGAAGACTCGCGATTACGAGACCCGCCTGCTGGGCGGCCTGCAGCGTCAATTGACGGAGCGGCGCACCCGCCTCGACGGGCTGGCGCGCGGCCTGGGCGATCCCCGCCGCCGGCTGGAGGAACTGGGCCAGCGGCTGGACGATTGGGGCGAGCGCCTGCCGCAAGCGCTGGTCAATCTGACCCGCCACCGCGCCTCCGACCTCGCCCGCATCGCCGCGCGGCTGGAACCGGCGCTGAAAAGCCGCGTGCAGACCGAAACCGCCAAGCTGGACCGCGACCGCCTCAAGCTCGACCAGGCCGCCAGCCGCCTGGCCGCCGCCTGGCCGCGCGTGCTGACCGACCGCCAACGCCATCTCGACCAGCTCGGCAAGCTGCTGAAGAGCTATTCCTACGAGGATGTGCTGGAGCGCGGCTTCGTGGTGGTCAAGGATTCCAAGGGTCACGCCGTCACCAAGGCCGATCAGGCCAAGCCGGGCGCGCATCTGTCGCTGCTGTTCGCCAAGGATCAGGAAGTGGCGGTCACCGTCGACGGCACGCCCCCACCCAAGCCCTCCGCCCCGAAACCCAAGGATTCGCGACAAGGAAATCTGCTATAAGGCAAATATTCCCCAAGATCGCAAAATTCCCATATATGAAAATTTCATTTTAGTTTTGTAACTACCGAGAAAAACTGTAACTCGACTTAATTCGATCTTGTCCTAATAAAGCCCCATTCGATTTTCACCGGATGGGGGAAGTGATGCGGGGAATTGGCTACTTCGGCTGCTTAGTGACGGCGGGCGTTCTGTCTACCGTGGGGAACATCGCCGCCGCTCAGGCGCCGGCCGCCGAGCCCGAGCAGTTCATCGTCACCGGCACGCGCGAAACCGCGCAGACCCAGTTCACCGCTTTGTCGCCGGTCGACGTCTTTTCCAAGGACACGATCACCTCGGTCTCGACCGACCATCTCGACGAAGTTCTGGCCACCATCGTGCCCTCTTACGATGTGAAGCGCCTGCCCGCCTCCGACGGACCGGAATTCATCAAGCCGGCCTCGCTCGACGGCCTGTCGCCGGACATGACCCTGGTGCTGCTGAACGGCAAGCGCTTCCATCGCTCGGCCTTCATCGAGGGCAGCGGCCAGAGCGCCGGATCGCAATCGGCCGATCTGGCGCAGATCCCCACCTTCGCCATCGGCCATGTGGAAGTTCTGCGCGACGGCGCCTCGGCGCAATATGGCTCGGACGCCATCGCCGGCGTGATCAACATCCTGCTCGACACCAAGCCCGGCTTCGAAGCCTATGGCGAGGGATCGCAATTCTATGCCGGCGACGGCGGCACCGGCAGCGCCGGCGCGCGCGCCGGCTTCGCCCTGGGCGATGGCGGACATCTGGTGGTCACCACCCAGCTCGAACGCGGAGAGCCGACCTCGCGCACCACCCAGCGCCCCGACGCCATCGCGCTCCAAGCCGCCAATCCCTCGCTCACGGTGCCCAATCCGGTGCAGCGCTGGGGCAATCCCGCCGAAGAGACCTTCAAATCGGCGGTCGATGCGGCGTTGCCGATCGGCGATTTCGCCGAGGCATACGCTTTCGGCACCTTCGGCACCGGCAACAGCGTGGCCGACATCAATTGGCGCAATCCCGCCACCAATCCCACCATCTTCGGCAATGCGGCGTCGCAGAAGATCTTCCCCGGCTATACGCTCAATTCGCTCTATCCCGCCGGCTTCACCCCGCATGAAGGCATCAATTACATGGACGGCCAGGGCGTAGTCGGCCTGCGCGACACGCGCGGCGAGGACCTGACCTGGGACCTCAGCACCTCGTGGGGCCGCAATGACAGCCAGTTCCTGCTGTTCAACTCGATCAACGCTTCGCTGGGCCCCAGCAGCCCGGTCAATTTCAATCTCGGCCATCAGGTCCAGACCGAGGTGAACGTCAATTTCGACTCGGTCTATCAGCTGCGCCTCCAGCCGCTGCCCGACCCGATCAACATCGCCTTCGGCGCCGAACGCCGCGACGAAGCCTACAAGATCGCCGCCGGCGATTACGGCTCCTACGCGGTCGGACCCGGCGCCGCCGCCGGGCTGGCCCCGGAGGCGAACGGCTTCCCCGGCTTCAGCCCGAGCCAGGCCGGCAACTGGAACCAGACCAGCTATGCCGGCTATATCGACATCACCGTGCCGGTGACCAAGGCGTGGAACGTCGAATTCGCCGGCCGCGACGAGAGCTATGACGAGTTCGGCAACACCTTCAATTACAAGTTCGCCACCCGCTACGAACTGACGCCGGAACTGGCCGTCCGCGGCGCCTATTCGACCGGCTTCAAGGCGCCGACTGCGGGTGAACTGAACTCGACCTCGACCAGCCAGTCGCTGGACAGCGCCACCCTGACGCTGATCACCTCGGGCCGGCTGTCGCCGCTCAATCCGGTAGCCCAATTCTTCGGCGCCAAGCCGCTGACGCCGGAAGAATCCAAGACCTACACCGCGGGCGCGATCTGGAAGACCGATTTCGGCGTCACCGGCTCGCTGGACGCCTATCAGATCGACGTCACCAAGCGCTTCAGCCAGTCGCAGACCTTCCTCGTCACCCCCGCCGAGCAGGCCCAGCTGATCGCCTCGGGGGTTCCCGGCGCCGGCAGCATCACGCAGGTCAGCTTCTTCACCAACGATTTCGACACCCGGACACGCGGGATCGACGCGGTCGCCTCCTATCGCTTCAAGGCCGGGCCGGGCACCGCCGATCTGACCGCCGCCTACAGCTACACCGATACCGAAGTGACCGGCGGCAGCCTGGCCGCCAATGGCGACGAGACTCAGCGCGTGCTGTTCAACAACGGCACGCCCAAGCACAACGCCACCACCACCGCCACCTACGAGATCGGGCCGGTCAAGCTGATGGCGCGCATGCGCTATTACGGCGGCTGGACCGACGCCAGCGGCACCGCCGCCGGCACCTCGGTATTCCAGCGCTTCGGCGGCATTCCCTTCGTCGACACCTCGGTCACCTACGATGTCGACGATCATTATTCGCTCCGCCTGGGCGCCGAGAACGTCTTCGACACCTATCCGGACCGTGCCACCAACCAGGCGAACCGCGGGCTTCTCTACTCGCGCAACACGCCCTACGATACCAATGGCGGATTGTTCTATCTCCGCCTGGACGTGAAGTACTGACCATGGACGAGCTCAGCCGCCGAGGCCTGATCGGAATGGGTCTGGCCCTGGCGGCTGGCCCGGCGGCGCTGGGCGCCGAACTTCCCGCGGCTCCCGCCGGCCCCGGCGACGCGGCCTATTGGCGTGCCGTCGCATCGCAATACGACCTGCCGGACGGCGTGACGCAGCTGGAAAACGGCAATTGGGGCAGCATGGCCCGGCCGGTTCTGCAGGCCTATGACCGTCATCTCGACAAGGTCAACCGGCTCAATTCCTATTATTCGCGGCGCGATCTCGGCACCGATGTCGGCGCGTTGCGGCGGCGCATCGCCGGCGAGCTGGACGTGCAGCCGACGGAAATCGCTTTCACCCGGGGCGCCACGGAAGCGCTGCTGACCTTGATCAACGGATATAACCGGCTGCGCCCCGGCGACGCCGTCCTGTATGCCGACCTCGACTATGACAGCATGCAAGCGGGGATGGAGTCGCTGAAGCGCCGGCGGGGCGTCGAGGTGGTGACCATCGCCCTGCCGCAGCCGGCCACCCGGCAGGGGCTGATCGACACCTATGAAGCGGCGCTGTCCGCCAATCCGCGCGTCCGCCTGATGCTGCTCACCCATGTCAGCCACCGCACCGGGCTGGTCCTGCCGGTGGCCGAGATCACCGCCTTGGCCCGCCGTCACGGCGTCGATGTCATCCTCGACGCGGCCCATAGCTGGGGACAGCTCGATTTCCGCCTGTCCGACCTCGGCGCCGATTTCGTCGGCCTGACCTGCCAGAAATGGATCGGTGCGCCGATGGGAACCGGGCTGCTGCATATCCGCGGCGACCGTCTGGCCGATATCGACGCGGCGCCCGGCAGCGAAGACGCCGCCACCGCCGACGCGCGCAGCCGTATCCACACCGGCACCCTCAATTTCGCGGCGTTTCTCGGCATCGGCGACGCGCTCGACTTCCACCAGCGGATCGGCGCGGCGGCCAAGGAAGCGCGCCTGCGCGCCCTGCGCGACCGCTGGGCCGAAGCGCTGCGCGGCTATGGCGACATCGAGATCCTGACGCCGGATGACCCGCGCCTGACCTGCGGCATCACCTCTTTCCGCCGCAGGGGAAAGACCGGCACCGAAGACAACAAGGCTTTGGCGCGCGATCTGCTGGAGCGCTACCGCATCTTCACCGTCGAGCGCACCGGCATGGCCAGCGGCGCTTGCGTCAGGGTGACTCCGGGCGTGTTCACGTCGGAAGACGACATCGACCGGCTGGTCGCGGCGCTGAAAGAGATCTAGGCCGTTTATTTGACCTGGAAATGGATGTCGCCGCTGGCGAACAGCAACTCGCCGCCGCGATGCACTTCGGCGCGCAGGTCATATTTGCCGCGCCGCACCGGCCAGCGGTAATCGCCGCCGTCGGTGGTCGCCAGCCGGGCGCCATTGAGACGCCAATCCACGGTACAGGACGGCTCGCATTTGCCGGTCAGCCCGTCGATGCGGAAATCGAAGCTTTGCAGTTCGGGCGGGATGCGAGGGTCGAAGGCCATCTGCAATCCTTGGGTCGGGCGCGACAGCTCGATCGGCGGTTCGCCGGGCGGCTCGATCGAGCTTTCCTCGGTGCCGGACAGAAAGAATTCGCTACGCTGGGTGCAGCCGGTCTCGGCATCGGTCTTGAGGCAGACCTCTTTACGGACCAGGCGCGGGCTGAGATAGAGCGGCTGGGTGCGTTCGTCGAGATGCAGCTCGGCGAAGATGCTGCGCAAGGCCAGGGCCGGGCCGACCGCGCCGGTCACGCCGTCCATCGGCGAACGGTCGAGATTGCCCATCCAGATCCCGACAACATAGCGGCTGTCGAAGCCCATGGTCCAGGCGTCGCGGTAATCGGTCGAGGTGCCGGTTTTAACGGCGGTCTGAACCGGCAGATTGAGCACGCTGGAATAGCCGAATTCCAGATGGCGCGCCAAGGGGTCCGACAGGATATTGCCGATCAGCGACGCCGCTTCCGGCGAATAGACCTGCTCGCCCCGCTCTGGCGGCGCTTCGTCCTGCACGGTCTTCAGCGGCCGGAACACGCCCTTTTCGGCCAGCGCGGCATAGCCCTGCGCCATCTCGAACAGGGTCACCTCGCCATTGCCCAGCGCCAGCCCTTCCTTATAGATCGAGACGTCGCGATTGAGGCTGGCGAAGCCCAGCCGGTGCAGCCGGTCGAGGTAGGGCGCGGGACCGACGAAGCCGATGGTGCGCAACGCCGGGATGTTGAGCGAATTGCCCAAAGCCTCGCGCAGGGTGATGCGGCCATAGAAGCTGCGGCTGTAATTCTTGAATTCGTGCAGGCCCGACCCGATCGTCTCGGCCATCGGCGAATCGTCGAGCATGGTCGCCGGCGACCAGCCCTGGTCGAGCGCCGCGGCATACAGGAACGGCTTCAGCGCCGAACCGGGCTGGCGCGGAGACACCACCGCGTCGATCGCATCGTCGGCATGCTGCAGCGATTCGGTGCCGCCCACCACCACCCAGGCCAGCACCTCGTTGCTGCGGTGATCGACGACGATGGCGGCGGCGTTGCCCACCGTCAGCTTGGACAGGCTGCGCAGACGTTCGGCGACGATGTCGCGCACCAGGCGCTGCAGATGGATGTCGAGAGTGGAGCGGATGGTGCGCCCCGCCTCTTCGCGCGGCAGGCGCCGGCGCAGCCAGGAAACGAAATGCGGCGCGTCCTCGCTCCAATCGTTGGAGTCGAGCACCAACGGCGCGGCGGCGATTTCTTCCCGCTCGGCCGGGGGCAAGTCCATCGCCTGGGCCAGCCGCCCGATGGCCGGCTCGACGCGCTGGCTGTCGCGATAGAGATCATAGCCCGACGGCGCGCGGGCCAGCACCACCAGGGCCAGCATCTCCTTGCGGGTCAGGGTCGAGAGGTCGCGGTCGAAATAATGCGAGGCCGCCTGCACGACACCGCGCCGGTTGGAGGCGTAAGGCAGCTCGTTGCAATAAAATTCGAGGATCTCGCCCTTGCTGGCCCGGCTCTCCAGCAGCAGGGCCTCCCACAGCTCGACCCATTTCGACCAGAGCGTCCGCGGGCGCGGATGCAGGATGCGCACCACCTGCTCGCTGATCGTACTGCCGCCGCGCACCCGCGAGCGGCTCTTCACATCCTGCCAGGCGGCGCCGGCCAGGGCGGCGAAATCGACGCCGTGATGCTGGTAGAAATGCCGGTCCTCGGACGTCAGGATCGCCTGCAGCAGGAAATCGGGAATCGCATGCAGGGGCACATAATCGAAGCTGTTCCAGCGATTCTGATAGGAAACCCCGAGCGGCACGCCATTCCGGTCGGTGATGGCGGCGCGCTCGGAATCGCGGACGATTTCGGACAAACGCCCCGGCAGCGGCGACATGCTGTGCATGGTCGCCGCGATCAGACCCGCCGCAAGCGCGGCGGGCACGATCCACCAGCGGGGCCTCATGGCGCGGCGTTGGAGGCGATGCCCAGGCTTTCCATGGTGGTTTTCCCATAGATGTCGGGGTCGTACATCTCGGCGGCCAGGGTCGGCATTATGGTGAAATCACCGGCGCCGATCGCCTGCACCACATAGGACAGATGGTAATGTCCAGGCGGCAGATAATCGGAATAGAACCGCGCCGCCTCGTGGCGAAGCTCCTTGTGATTGAAGCTCCAGAAGCTGAAATCATACTCGCTCCAATCGCCGTACTTCACCCACAGCGAGCCGCCGGCCGCCTGGAACCCGCCCTGCGCCGCATCGACCTTGGAATTATTGGCCAGGTCGGTGTTCACTGCTTCGAAGCCGCCCGGGATCGGGTCGTCGACCACGACGAAATTGCGTGCCGTCGGCAGGGTCACATAGAGATCGACCCGCACCACGTCGCCCTGGCGGATGGAATAGGGCTTGGCCAGAAGGGTCCATTTGCCGTCGATCTGATGGCTGTATTCGCGGTGCACCTCGATGCCGGCATTGGTGTCGCCATTCTTGGCGTCGGTCGAGGCATAGCTGAGCCTGGTGGCGTAATAGAGCCGTCCCGTGCCCTGGCGGGTGATGGTCACCTTGCCTTCGCGCCCGACGTCCGAGGGGCCGATCGGATGGCTCAGCGTGACCTGCGGATCGCGGAAATCCTTGAAGGGGGCGCTGCCGATCGGCTGGTCCGCCCAGCTGGCCGCCGCCACGAAGTCGGGCTTGTCCTTCTCATAGACCCGACTGTAATCGGCCAGGGCATTGGCGCAAAACATGTTCTCCTGGGTATTTTCCCAATGGTCGCGGTTGCCGCGGCTCTGGGTGATGCTGCGCACCAGCTTGAACGGCGCATCCGCGGCGATCACGGCGCCGTCCGGCAGAGCGCCGACCGAGACCAGCGCCGACAGCACGGCGCAATTCTCGCGCAGCGGGCTGTAGAGCATGCGGCGGTAACCGTCATCGACCTCTTCGTTGAAGATGAACTTGCCACCGCTCTCCGAAGCGTTGTTGAGCATCAGCTTGGCGGTGTCGCGCGCGACCTGCTCGCCGCCCTTGATATGGGTGGCGGCCAGGGTGAAATGCGCCTTGCCGAACAGGTCCATATCCTTGACGAAGGCGGCATAGCGCTGCAGGTCGGACATGTCCGCCTCGTGATCCTCGGCCAGGGCGGCGAGAGCGACGGCGCGCACCGACGAGACCATGCCGGCGGAATAGAAGCTCGGCGCCACGTCATGGCGCAGCAGATTGCGCAGATAATCATGCAGGCGGCGCTCGACCTCCTCGGGCACCGCATAGCCGGCATGGCGCAGCCAGTTGAAGCTCAGCGCGGTATAGGCGCTGAGATAGGGATCGGCATGCTCGTCGCCGGCGATGAAATAAGCCATGCCGCCATTGGGCGCCTGGAACTCGGTCGCCCGCGCCAGGGTCTGGTCGGGCAACGCCTCGTAGCCGGGCCATTGCACGCTATCCGAGACATAGGCCCTCAGCACCTTGTACTGCGCCGCCATCACGCCGCGGGTCAGCAATTGCTCCCAGCAGGGGTAGGGGTAATCGCGCATATAGCGGAACGCCCCTTCGAGATTGCCGATCACCGTCGGACTGACGCTGACGCTCAAGGAACCGCTGTCGGGATGGATGGCGGCGGGCACCGCCACCGGCTCTTCGACCTTGTCGGCCAGGGTCGTGCCGTAATTGGCCGCAAAGTCCAGCGAGCGCAGTTTCAACACCGGGATGCTATGCCGCAGCCCGTCGCGATCGAGCGAATCGCCGGCTTCCGCGGCGAAGCGCAGCGCGCCCTGCGGCGTGCCGCGATCCTCGGCGACCCGGCCGGCCTTGACCGGCAGGGCCACCAGAGTCCGCTCGAACGGCTTCAGGGTGACGCTTTTCACGACGCTGTCGGAGAGCGAAGCATCGACGTCGCCTTCGGCCTTCAGGCGAACCTCGAGCGTGCGCTGCTGCTGGGTGCGGTTCATCACCGAGAAGCGCGCCTCGAAGCGGTCGCCCTCGGCCACCTGATTGGGCATTTCCGGCCGGATTTCGGTGGGGCGGTTGACCTTGAAATCGGCCTCGCCCAGTCCGAAACGGTCGCTCGGCGTGGTGGCGATGGCCAGGACACGCCAGCCGGTCAGATTGTCCGGCACGGTGAACTCGACTTCGGCCTTGCCGGCCGCGTCGGTCTTCAACGCCGGGTTCCAATAGCTGACATATTTGAAGGTCGAGCGCATATCGAGCGAAGACCCGCCATCGCCGCCCGGCGTGGCGCCCTTCTTTTCGAATTTCTGCCGTCCGACCAGCTGGGTCAGCAGGCTGAAATTGCGCAGATCCAGCCCGTCCAGCGAATTGAAGCCGGTATAGGGGTCGTAATAGGCGCGGCCTTGGGCGATCAGATCGAACACCGCCGCGTCCAGCACCACGACGGCCAGCTCGACCGGCTCGTTCTTGGCATTACGCGGCTGCGCCTTCAGCGACAGATGCACCTTGTCGCCCGGGCGGTAGGTCTCGCGGTCCGAGGTCGCCGTCACCGCGATCTCCTTATAGGCGTCCTTCACCACCGAACGGGTGTAGCCCATGCGGAAAGACGGCTTGCCGAGATCGACCTGTCCGGCGTCCAGCGGCTTGTCGACGCGCGGCGACGTGATCACCACCGAGACATAGAATCCGGGCAGGTAATCGGGCTTGATCGGCAGATCGAAGACCGAGGCGCTGTCCGTCAGCTGCACGACGAAACTGTCCAGCACGCCATAGCGTTCGACCGTGATCAGCGCCTGGGCGCCCGGATAGGGATTCTTGATCAGGTAATGGGCGGTATCGCCGACATGGTACTGGTCGCGGTCGGCGATGATTTCCGTATAGGAATCGCTGCCATCGTCCCACAGGACGAAATCGCGGCCGGTCACATAGACCGACAGCTCGGTGGTCTGGGTGCGCCCTTTGGTGTCGGTGACGGTGGCGGCCAGCTTGTATTCGCCGGCCTTGCTCGCCTTCAGCGAACAGACCTTGCTTGTGCTGTCCGAGGTGCCGCGGCATTCGCCGTCCTTGACCCAACTGGTCTCGGTGTCGGGCACATAGGCGTTGCCGGCGCTCTTGACCTTGGCGGTGACCCGTTCGAGGCGGGTCAGCACGATCTGCACCGGCACGTCCTTGACCGGATCGCCATGATCGTCGACCACCAGGAATTGCGGGGCGATGTCGTCCTTGGCGGTGAAGAACCATTTGCCCAGGCGCAGCCCGGCGACGCGGTCGACACCCATGTAATCGGCCGAGGCCTGATGGGCGACATACTTGCCGCGATCGTCCTGCACCGCGCTTTCCACCGACAGGCGGCCGAACATCGGCTGCGCCCCGCTCAGGGCAAATTGCGTCTTGTGCCCGCCCTGGTCGTCGAGCGGCTCGGTGACCTGATAGATCTGCTGACCGTCGCCCAGCAGGCGCTCCTGCGGTCCGAACGAGAAACCGGCGGCGGCTGGATTGCGGCTGGTGAAGGGCTTCGGCGCCATGATCGCCGTCACGCGCACCTGCGCCTGGGTATAGGGCCCGCCCGAATGCAGCTTGGCGTCGGTCTCGACCGCGACCTGGTCGCCGGGATGGAACAGATCGCCGTTGAGCCCGTTATGGACGGCGAACGGCACCGGCGTGAAATCGCCGACCATCACCTTCATCGGCGTCCAGACGAATTCCGACGGTTTGCCGCAGCCATTCCCCTTGTCGCCATCGTCCTGGTCATCATCCCCGTTCGACTGAGCTTGCTGCGGCTGGCAGGTCCCCATGGCCGGAGGGGAGGTGAAGTTGGCCTTGAGCTGGAAATTGTACCAGCCGACGGCGGCGTTCTTCGGCAGGGAGAATTCGCCGCTGGCGGCGCCGAACTCGGACAGGGTGATGTCGTCGACGGTGCGCACGACCCGCCCGGTCGGATCGACGATCTCCAGCCAATAGCCTTTCAGCGGCGGCGCCGTCAGGGCCTGGTTGTTCTGGTTGCGGACATAGAATTTATACTGGACCGTGTCGCCCGGGTGATAGATGCCCTGGGCGGTGGTGCCCCAGGTCAGCATATGGCCGAAGCGGCGCTGGTTGATGGGGAAGAAGCTGGTGCCGGTGGCGCGGAATCCGTCGATGGCGAATTGCTGCCAGACCGGCAGCAGGGCCATGTCCTTGCCCTTGTGGACGCGCACGAAGAACCGGTTCTCTCCGGTCTGCCACAGGCGGCTGATCATCAGCGAGGGATCGATCTGTTCGGTGCCGGGCAGGATGGCGACGCCCATCGCGTCGGTATGGCTGGTCGCGGTGGCCTGATCGAAGCCTTGCAGCCGCTCGACCGAATCGCGGTACAGCTCGACATCGGCATTGGCGACCGGCATGCCGGTGGAGAGATCGGTGACCCACACCGCCGAATTGAAATGGCCGAGCTTGAGATGCACCTGGAACGGCGTCACTTCGGCGAACAGGGGCCAGGGGCCGCGCCGCCGGTGATCCGCACCCGGCACGTCGGGTTCGGGGAACAAGGTGGCCCAGACGGCGCCGGACTGGCCTTCCAGCATGTCGCGCACTCCGGCCGGCACCGCGAACTGGATGTCCTCGACCTTCGGCACCGGCCGCTGGAACGGAACATGGCTGGCTGCGCCCGCCAGGGTCAGGCGGTTGAAGCGCCAGCCCAGGCTCTGCAGGTTGTTGACATAGACCGGCACCTCGCTGTCGACATTCTTCTCCAGCACGGCGACCTGGTAATCCAGCACCAGATTGGGCCGGCGATGGTCGGTGACGAAGGACATCGCCACTGCCGAGGGAAGCGCATCATCGAATTTGTCGCGCAGGCCGGACTGGTCGCTCCAGGCCGGATGCAGCCACGAGATCAGCCGGTTCCACAAGCCCGTATCGGGCGCCTTGAGCGAGAAGCCGTATTTCTGCGCCGCCTTGAGCCCGTAGGGCAGCGGCACGCGATAGGTGAAGCCGGGCTGCGGCGCGAAGAAGACGTCGTCGCTTTCCTCATTGTCATTGACGTTCCAGATGTCGGTGGGATCGCCCGCCTTGCCGAGCATCGGCTCGATGGACAGGCTGTCGCGCACCGCCTTGCGGGACACCGGCGAGGAAAAGACCAGCGAGATCGCCGCCATCGGATTGCACAGCTGCTCGGCGCGCTGGGTCTCGCCCGGCTTGAACAGCAATTCGGCCTGGTCGTCGGCATTGGCCGTGCATTGCAGGCCGAGAAAGGCAAAGGACGGATAGGTGTTGAAGGTGACGATGGTGTCGGCCTTCTCGGCCGGAGACGGCCCTTCCGAGGAGACCACGCCGGCCTCGGCGGCCAGGGTGAAGGCCTCGCCCGCCGGCAGGTCGCTGGTCGGCTCGATCATCCAGACGCGGCGATATTCCTCGCCATTGACCATGACCGGCGGGTCGGCCTGCTGCAGGGTCCGTTCCAGCCCGACCGCTTCCTTCTCATGGGGCAAGGGCAGCCAGCTCGGCAGGAAGCGCTTCTGCCGGTCGGCTTCGGCGGCGACCCCATAGCGCGTGCCGTGGCCGTCCTTGAGATAGACATATTTCAGCACGGTCGATTTCGACACCGGCTGGGTCCAGAACATGCGGATCACCGGACGCGCCCGGGTACGCCAGATCGCCAGATTGCTCCAGCGGGATTGCGGCCGCTGGGTGAGGAATTTGGTTTCGACCGGCGCCGACAGGGTGACGCCGTCCAGGGTCTTGATGCCCGGCCGGATACGCACGCTATATTCGGTGGCCAGATGCATCTTCTGCTTCTCGTCGAGCAGGCAGGCCAGGCTGCGCGTGTTCAGCCAGCGCCATTGGCAAGTCAAAGCCGGCTTGATCTCGATCGGAATCTCGGCCGCGCTGCGCTCCATCTTGCCGACCGCGACCACCGGGCGATTGAACTCGATGACGATCTGGCCGCCCGGCAGCACGTCGGTGCCGTCGGGGGTGACCCGCAGCACGGACAGCTCGCCCGATTGGGGAAGATCGGCCGAATCGAACTGGGCGCGGACCGGGGACGCAAGGCACAGGCACAGCACTGCCGTCACGACGCAAAACAGACGAGTCATGGAGGACACCGGGGGCGGAAAGAGGTCGAGAAAACGCAAAGACTCTCGCGCATTGCGAGAGTTAAAACTATTAACGTTTTTTGATGCGTTTTGGAAGGGGCGCCGATGCGCTAGAGCATGATGATTCTCTCCAGAATCATCATGCTCGGAGGAGCGTAGAGACGACCCCGGGGTTGCAGGGGCCGGCCCCTGCGCATGATAAGCTAGACCGTGATGACGAGAAGAGTCATCACGGTCTAAGCGACCCCTTCCGGCTTCGGCCCGCCGGTCGCCCAATCGAGCAATTGCACCGTGTGGACCACCGGAGCCTCCAGCCCTTCGGCCAATTGCAGGATGCAGCCGAGATTGCCGGTGGCGACCCATTCCGGCTGAATCTTTTTGATGTTCGCCTGCTTGCGGCTTTTCAATTCCGCCGACAGGTCGGGCTGCAGGATGCTGTAAGTGCCGGCCGAGCCGCAGCAGAAATGGCCGTCCGCCACTTCCATCGGAATGAAGCCGGCGTCGCGCAGCAATTTCTGCGGCGCGGTGCGCTGCTTCTGGCCGTGCTGCAGCGAGCAGGCGGCGTGATAGGCGATACGCTGGCCGGTCGGGGCGGCGGGCGCCTTGAGGCCGGTGCGCTCCATCCATTCACTGACGTCCAGCGCGAGAGCGGCCACCTTGGCGGCTTTGGGGTCGCCGGGAAACAGATGGGCGTAATCCTTGATCGAGGTCCCGCAGCCCGACGTGGTGATGACGATGGCGTCGAGCCCCTGCCCGCCGCCCTGTTCGGTCTCTTTCCACCAGCCTTCGATGGTCGCCGACGCCAGGGCGCGCGACCTGTCCTGCTGGCCCATATGCTGCGGCAGCGCGCCGCAGCACGGAGCCTCGGCAATGACGACTTCCGCGCCGTGACGGGTCAGCAGGCGGATGGCCGAGCGGTTGATCTCGTCGCCGACCACCGATTGGGCGCAGCCGGTCAGCAACGCGACGCGAGCCTTGCGGGTTCCTTCGGCCGGATAGGTACCGGCGCCGACGAACGAGGCCGACAGGGCCGGAGCCTTGGTCACCAATCCCCGCAAAGTCTTGGGCAGCAGCGGCGCGAACGGCTTGGCGAAGCCGGCCAGGCGCATCGACCAGCGGAACAAAGGCCGGCTGGTCATCACCGCCGACAGTATTCGGCGCACGGCGCGCTGGGCCGCCGGACGGGCGGTCGGCGAAGCGTCGATCTTATCGCGCGCCCCCTCGACCAGATGCATGTAATCGACGCCCGACGGACAGGTGGTCATGCAGGACAGGCAGGTCAGGCAGCGGTCGAGATGCTTGACCACGGCCGGCCCCGGCTCGCCGCCTTTCTCATGCATCTCCTTGATCAGCATGATGCGGCCGCGCGGGCTGTCCAGCTCGTCGCCGCGCACATGGAAGGTCGGGCAGGTCGCCGTGCAGAAGCCGCAATGGACGCAGGCGCGCAAGATCTCGTCGGCCTCGGCGACGGTGGGATCTTTCAATTGCTCGGGCGTGAAATGAGTGAGCATAGGAACCTCTAGACCATGCGGCCGGGATTGAGCAGAGCATCGGGATCGAAACTGCGGCGGACCTTTTCCTCGATCGCCATTTGCGCCGCCGGGCGCGGCTGGAACACCGGCTGGCTGGCGCGCACCTCGGCGGGCGCCACCATCAGCATGGCGTAGGCATCGGGCGGCAGCAGAGCGCGCAGATCGCCCGCCTTGGCATCGGTGCCGCAGGGCAGGGAGACCCACACCAGGGCGCCGCCCCAATCCAGCGCCGCCTTGTGTTCGCCCAGGGATTTCAGCTTTTCCAGCAACGCCGGAGCCTGAGTCGCCGGGATCGAGATCTTCCACACCGCCTGTCCCGCGCCCGAGCCCAGCGGCGCCAGGTCGCGCATCTCACGCCACCAGGCCTTGCTGGCGGGCGCCGCCCACACATCGGCGTCGCGCCCCAGCAGAGCGAGCAGGCGCTGGCGGCGCGCTTCGACCGAAGGACCAAATCCCTCCAGGCGGAGCGCAACGCCGGTCCCCGGCACCCAGGCCGCGCCCGATAGAGCGGCCGAACTGCCCAGGGCCTGGCACATCACCGTGACCGCCTCGGCGCAGTCGAGCCCGGGCAAAGCGATGGTTTCCTCGGTCTCGGCGGCGGGCAGAACTTTCAGGGTCAGCTCGGTGAACACCGCCATGGTGCCGAACGAACCGGTCAGCAGCTTGGGAAGATCGTAGCCGGTGACGTTCTTCACCACCTTGCCGCCTGCGCGGAAGATCTCGCCCCGCCCATTGACCGCCCGCAGCCCCAGCACGTGATCGCGGGCCGCGCCGGCGCTTATACGGCGTGGTCCGGACAGATTGGTTGCGACGACCCCGCCGAGGGTCTGGCCGGCGCCGGCGCCGAGCAGCTGCGAGAGGTCGGGCGGCTCGAAGGCCAGGCATTGGCCGTGCTGCGACAGGGTTGCCTCGATCTGCGACAAGGGCGTTCCCGCCGCGGCGGTCAGCAGGAGCTCGGCCGGTTCATAAGCCGTGATGCCGGACAAGGCGGAAACGTCGAGACGGCGCTCCACCGCGACCGGACGGCCCAGACCCAGCTTGGTGCCGCCGCCGGTGATTTCGACGGGTTTGCCCTGCTTGAGGATGTCGGCTACCGCCGCCTCGTCGCCGGCCTTCAGAATGTCCAGGGGCATGTCAGAATCTCGGCAGGTCGGGGAAGGCGTAATTGGCACCGGCGGAAACGATCATCCGCCCATCCGCCACGCAGCGGTGCAGCAGCGGGAAGACCTTGCCGGGATTGAACAGACCGGCGGGGTCGAACACGTCCTTGAGGCGCCGCTGCTGGTCGAGATCGACCTCGGAGAATTGTTCGCTCATCAGATCGCGCTTCTCGATGCCGACGCCATGCTCGCCGGTCAGCACGCCGCCGACGGCGATGCACTTCCTGAGAATGTCGGCACCGAAATTCTCCGCCGCTTCAAGCTCGCCCGGCTTGCTGGCGTCGAACAGGATCAGCGGATGCAGATTGCCGTCGCCGGCATGGAAGACATTGGCGACGCGCAGGCCATGCTTCTCGGACAATTCGGCGATGTGGTCGAGCACGTCGGGCAATTGGCCGCGCGGAATCGAGCCGTCCATCGTCATGTAATCGCGCGAGATGCGTCCGACCGCCGGAAAGGCCGCCTTGCGTCCGGCCCAGAAGGTCAGGCGCTGGGCTTCGGTTTCGCTGACCACGCAGGTCTCTGCGCCGTTCTCCTTGGCGATCTTCTCGACTTCGGCCAGCAGGTGATCCACCTCGACCTTGGGACCGTCCAGCTCGACGATCAGCAGCGCCTCGACGTGCAGGGGATAGCCGGCATGGACGAAATCCTCGGTCACCTTGATAGCCGGCTTGTCCATCATCTCCATGCCGGCCGGGATGATGCCGGCGGCTATGATCGCCGCCACCGCATCGGCGGCGCGGCGGTTCGAGGGAAAGCCGATCAGGGCGGCGCGCTGCGTCTCGGGCTTAGGCAACAGGCGGACCGTAACTTCCGTAATCACCCCCAGCAGCCCTTCCGACCCGACCAGCAGCCCCATCATGTCGAGGCCGGGCTGGTCGTAGCCGCCGCCGAAGCGGATCACCTCGCCCTCCAGCGTCACGAATTCGACCGCCAGGACATTGTTGCTGGTCATGCCATATTTCAGGCAATGCACGCCGCCGGCATTCTCGGAAACATTTCCGCCGATCGAACAGGCGATCTGGCTGGACGGATCGGGAGCGTAATAAAAGCCGTCGGCATCGACCGCCTTGCTGATCGCCAGATTTGTCACACCGGGCTGGACGCGGGCCTGGCGGTTGGCGAGATCGATCTCGAGGATGCGGTTGAAGCGGCCCATGGCCAGCACGATGCCGTCCGCCACCGGCAGCGATCCTCCCGACAGCGACGTGCCGCCGCCGCGCGGCACCACCTTGATGCCCAGCTCGCCGCACAGCCGCAGGACACGGGAAACCTGGTCTACCGTCTCGGGCAGTACCGCCGCGAGCGGACGCTGGCGATAGGCCGACAAGGCGTCGCAGTCATAGGCGGTGAGACTCTCCTCGTCGACAATCACGCCCTCGCCGGGCACAATCCGCCGCAAACCTTCGACCAGCTGACGTCGTCGGCCGATTGCTTGCTCGTCCGGATCAGGCATCCGCATCGTGTCCCATCCCTTGTCAGACGGTTCAGAACCCATATGTCTTGTAAGTATAGCTATAAAATCAGAAAGGACGAAATGGTGACCCAGACCCTCTCGATCGGCGGCCTCAAGATCGCCAAGAGCCTGCATGATTTCATCGTCGAAGAGGCCCTGCCGGGCACCGGCATCGCAGCACCGTCCTTCTGGTCGAAATTCGAGGAGCTGGCCGCCACCCTGGTGCCGGTCAACCGCGCCTTGCTGGCCAAGCGCGACAGCCTGCAGGCGGCCATCGACCGCTGGCACATCGAGCGCCGCGGCAAGCCCTTGGATTTCCCGGCCTACAAGGCCTTCCTGCAAGAGATCGGCTATCTGTTGCCGGACGCCGCGCCCTTCACCGTCACCACCGCCAATGTCGATGACGAGATCGCCCGCATCGCCGGCCCGCAGCTGGTGGTGCCGATCACCAATGCGCGCTATGCGCTGAACGCCGTCAATGCGCGCTGGGGCAGCCTCTATGACGCGCTGTACGGCACCGACGCCCTGCCGGGCAAGGCGGCGCCGGGCGGCTACGACGAAAAACGCGGCGCCCAGGTTATCGCCTTCGCCCGCCATTTCCTCGACGAGGCGGTGCCCCTGGCCCAGGGCTCGCACGCCGATGCCACCCTCTATGCCGTCGAAGGCGGCGCGCTGGTGGTTCATCTGCCGGGCGGCGCCAAGGTCGGGCTGGCCCATCCGCAGCTGTTCGCCGGCTATCGCGGCAAGGCCGAGGCGCCGGAAGCGATCCTGTTGAAGCATAACGGCCTGCATGCCGAGATCGTCATCAAGCATGACCATCCGGTCGGCAAGACCGACAAGGCCGGCGTCGCCGATCTGCTGCTGGAAAGCGCCGTCACCACCATCATGGACCTGGAAGATTCGGTGGCCTGCGTCGATGCCGATGACAAGGTCCAGGCCTATCGCAACTGGCTGGGCCTGTGCAAAGGGACGCTGACCGCCGAGCTGGAAAAGGGCGGCAAGACCATCACCCGCGCCATGAACCCGGACCGCACCTACACGTCACCGACCGACGGCGCGCTGACGGTGACCGGGCGCAGCCTGATGCTGGTCCGCAATGTCGGCCATCTGATGACCACCGACGCGGTGACCTTCACCGACGGCACGCCGCTCTACGAGACCATCCTCGACGCGGTGGTGACCAGCCTGATCGCCCTGCACGACCTGAAAGCGCGCAAGAACAGCCGCGCCGGCTCGGTCTATATCGTGAAGCCGAAGATGCACGGTCCCGAGGAGGTCGCCTATGCCGACCGCCTGTTCGGCATGGTCGAAGACCTGCTGGGAATGCCGCGCTTCACCCTCAAGATGGGCATCATGGACGAGGAGCGCCGCACCACCGTCAATCTGCCCCATTGCATCAAGGCGGCGGCGGATCGCGTGGTGTTCATCAATACCGGCTTCCTGGATCGGACGGGTGACGAGATCCACACCTCGATGGAAGCCGGTCCGATGATCCTCAAGGGCGAGATGAAGGGTGCCGCCTGGATCAAGGCCTATGAGGATTGGAACGTCGATATCGGCCTGGCCGCCGGCTTGAAGGGCCGCGCCCAGATCGGCAAGGGCATGTGGGCGATGCCGGATCGGATGGCCGACATGCTGGCCGCCAAGGTCGCCCATCCGGAAGCGGGCGCCAACACCGCCTGGGTCCCCTCGCCCACCGCCGCGACCCTGCACGCGCTGCACTATCACAAGATCGACGTCGGCGCCCGTCAGGCCCAGCTGGCCAGCCGTCCGCGCGCCAATATCGACGCCATTCTGACCATTCCGCTGGCCGACCGCCCCAACTGGTCGGAAGAGGTGATCCAGCGCGAGCTCGACAATAACGCCCAGGGCATCCTCGGCTATGTGGTGCGCTGGATCGACCAGGGCGTCGGCTGTTCCAAGGTGCCGGACATCAACGATGTCGGGCTGATGGAAGACCGCGCTACCTTACGCATCTCCAGCCAGCACATGGCCAACTGGCTGCATCACGGCATCGTCACCAAGGATCAGGTGATGGAGACGCTGAAGAAGATGGCCGCCGTGGTCGACAAGCAGAATGAGGGCGATCCGCTCTATCGTCCGATGGCCGGCCATTTCGACAATTCCATCGCCTTCCAGGCCGCCTGCGACCTGGTGTTCGAAGGCCGAGCCCAACCGAACGGCTATACCGAGCCGGTGCTGCACCGCCGCCGGGCGGAAGTGAAGGCTAGGGGCTGAAACGAGAAGGGCGGTGGATTTCTCCACCGCCCTTTTTCTTACTCGCCCGCTTCGCGGTAGATTTCACCGCCCTGCGCCAGGAACTCGGCCGATTTCTCGGCCATGCCGCTATTGGCGAAGTCGCGCACTTCCTGCGAGATCTTCATCGAGCAGAATTTCGGTCCGCACATCGAGCAGAAATGCGCCAGCTTGGCGCCGTCCGCCGGCAGGGTCTGGTCGTGGAACTTCTGCGCCGTCTCGGGGTCCAGCGACAGGTTGAACTGGTCCTTCCAGCGGAATTCGAAGCGGGCGCGCGACAAAGCATCGTCGCGCATCTGCGCCGCCGGATGGCCCTTGGCGAGATCGGCGGCATGGGCCGCGAGCTTGTAGGTGACCACGCCGACCTTGACGTCGTCGCGGTCGGGCAGGCCCAGATGCTCCTTCGGAGTCACGTAGCACAGCATCGCCGTGCCGAACCAGCCGATCATCGCGGCGCCGATGCCCGAGGTGATGTGGTCGTAACCCGGTGCTATGTCGGTGGTGAGCGGCCCGAGCGTGTAGAACGGCGCTTCGCCGCACACTTCGAGCTGCTTATCCATGTTCTCCTTGATCTTGTGCATCGGCACATGGCCGGGGCCTTCGATCATCACCTGGACGTCGTGCTTCCAGGCGATCTGGGTCAATTCGCCCAGGGTCTCCAGCTCGCCGAACTGGGCTTCGTCATTGGCGTCGGCGATCGAGCCGGGACGCAGGCCGTCGCCGAGCGAGAAGGCGATGTCGTAGGCCTTGAGGATCTCGCAGATTTCCTCGAAATGGGTGTAGAGGAAATTCTCCTTGTGATGCGCCAGGCACCACTTGGCCATGATCGAGCCGCCGCGCGAGACGATGCCGGTGACGCGCTTGGCGGTCAGCGGAATATAGGCGAGGCGAACGCCGGCATGGATGGTGAAGTAATCCACGCCCTGCTCGGCCTGCTCGATCAGGGTGTCGCGGAAGATCTCCCAGGTCAGATCCTCGGCCTTGCCGTTGACCTTCTCCAGCGCCTGGTAGATCGGCACGGTGCCGATCGGAACCGGCGAATTGCGCAAGATCCATTCGCGGGTGGTGTGGATGTTCTGCCCGGTCGACAGATCCATCACCGTGTCGGCGCCCCAGCGGATCGACCAGACCAGCTTGTCGACCTCCTCCGCCACCGACGACGAGATCGCCGAATTGCCGATATTGGCGTTGATCTTCACCAGGAAGTTCCGGCCGATGATCATCGGTTCGGATTCCGGGTGGTTGATGTTATTCGGAATGATGGCGCGGCCGCGGGCGATCTCGTCGCGCACGAATTCCGGCGTCACGTAATCGGGGATCGACGCGCCGTAAGAATTGCCGTCGCGCTTGGCCTCCTCGGCCAGCTTGGCGCGGCCGATATTCTCGCGGATGGCGACATATTCCATCTCGGGGGTGATGATGCCCTTCTTGGCATAGGCCATCTGGGTCACCGCGGCGCCGTTACGGCTGCGGAACGGTTTGCGGCCGGCGCGGTCGAACTGCGGAACGTCGCTGGTCTGGCCCGACTTCAGGCCGTTATCCTCGGGACGGATGTCGCGGCCCTGATAGCCCTCGACATCGCCGCGCGCCTCGATCCAGGACTGGCGCAGCGGGTTCAGACCCTTGCGGATGTCGGTGATGATGCCCGGATCGCTGTAGGGGCCCGACGTGTCGTAGACCGGCAGCGCGGCCTCGCCGCAGCCGGCGGTCAGGTCGATCTCGCGCTGGGCGACACGGATTTCGGGGAACAGCGTACCGCCGACATACACCTTGCGCGAGGACGGCAGGGGGCCGGTGGTGACCGCGAAACGATCCGCGGCATGGGAATCGGGCATGGGAATCCTCCAGTCGAATAGACTCGGTCCGGGAAAGAGCGAAGGAGGAGGAAAGGGCTGGGCGATTCCTGTCCCTACGCCGGCATGACCCGGATCAGGTTGTTGAGGGTCACCGGGCCGCGACGCGCATACCGGAATCTCAGCCCCTTGCCGGGGCACCCCTTGGAACGGCGCTCATGCTGCGGCAGTTCATACCCAAGAGTCAATCGGTGATTACCCTTGCAGTTCCTTTGCATTTTCGCAAAAATTTCGGCCGCATGAGGGGTGCTCACGAAGCGAAGGGGTTTCTATGGACCATCCATCCGGCAAGAAGCTGTTCACTGCCGAGAAACAGCGGATGAAAACCACGGGAATCGCTTATGTCGCGACCGGGGGTGATTCCGATTCCGTTCTGGCGGCCATTGCCGCCTTGCAGGGCGACGTGCGCGCCCTGGATCAATTTATCCGCGCTCAAGCTGGCGAAGCGGCCGAAGCGCCGCCGCCGGCTCCCGAGCCCGACCATCATTTCGGGCTGGCCTCGGAAGAGGTCAAGCTGCTGCGCAACGAGATTCGCGCCATGTCGCTGGCGATCCACCAGACCAAGTCGGAAATCGCCGCGCTGCGTCCCGCGAACAGCGCCGACGACCGCCTGATGGTGGTGACCCAGGAACTGGACGCCATCGTCTCGGCCACCGAGGGTGCGACCAACACCATCCTGGAAGCTGCGGAAAGGGTGGACACGCTCGCCGAACAGATCGAGCAGACCGGCACGGACACCGCCACCCATCAGACGGCGAGCGACATCCGCGACACCGTCATCACCATGTTCGAGGCCTGCAATTTCCAGGACATCACCGGCCAGCGTATCAGCAAGGTGGTGAAGACCCTGCAATTCATCGAAGAGCGGGTCAACAAGATGATCGAAATCTGGGGGGCCGAAGGCTTCGACGACGTCGAGCATACTCAGGAAGAGATCGACGAGGAAGCCGCGCTCCTCAACGGTCCGCAGCTCGCCAATCAAGGCGTCACCCAGGCCGACATCGACAAATTGTTCGATTGAGACAATCGAAGAAAAAACCCCGGGATGGCGACATCCCGGGGTTTTTGCGCCTTACGCGGTAATTGCGCGGCCCTTTTCCTCGACGCCCATGGCGGCGAGGACCTCGGCGACGATCTGGGCCGCGTTGAGCTTGGCGTCGTCATACTGCTTGCCCGGCGCATCGTGGTCCTGATAGCGGTCCGGCAGGACCATCGGACGGACCTTGAGGCCGTTCTCCAGCAAGCCATCATGGGCCATGAAGTGCAGCACCTGGCTGGAGAAGCCGCCGATCGAGCCTTCCTCGACGGTGACCAGCAGCGCATGGTGCCGGGCCAGCTGACGGATCAGGTCCTGATCGATCGGCTTGGCGAAAC
>Ga0209166_10000333_pt1 | contig 55968 bp, 53 predicted proteins | sample Coa_R1_3_FD_187151 | JGI IMG/M metagenome (GOLD analysis project Ga0209166, IMG submission 187151) | Surface soil microbial communities from Centralia Pennsylvania, which are recovering from an underground coalmine fire - Coalmine... | ecosystem: Environmental > Terrestrial > Soil >...
TCGCACCGCCGGTCTTGGCCAGCGTGTAGGTGATCGCCGCCGTCAGCGTCGTCTTGCCGTGGTCAACGTGGCCGATCGTGCCAATGTTGCAGTGCGGCTTATTGCGTTCGAACTTTTCTTTGGCCATCGGATCCTACCGGCATTGGTTCATGTGGAACGGTAACTTGGAGCGGGTAGCGGGAATCGAACCCGCATATTCAGCTTGGAAGGCTGCTGCTCTACCACTGAGCTATACCCGCCAAATACTAGTCTCTCTCAATTTCGGGCCGCCGAGCGTGGTGGGGGAAGTAGGACTCGAACCTACGAAGGCGTACGCCAGGGGATTTACAGTCCCCCCCCTTTGCCGCTCGGGACATTCCCCCTCGCGCTCGGAGCCACCTCAAGGCCGTCGAACAAAAGGCTTCCGCTGAAGGTTGCGAGCGGCATAAGACCGCCGATCGCAGGGTCCTTACAGGCGGCAACCCGTCCGGGGCCCCAATTTGGAGCGCGTCTTATAGTGGCCTCGAACCCCGAACGCAACGACGCCCGCAAGGGGCTCCGAGGGGGCCGCAACAAGCGGCCACACGGACACTTTTCGCGGCGTCCGGAGCCGGTGGCCGACGACTGGATCTGGGGCTGGCACGCCGTGGAGGCGGCGCTGGCCAATCCGCTGCGCGGGCCTGCCGAGCTGATCCTGGCGACGCCGGAGCGAATCCGCCAGATCGAGGCGCGGTTCGGCCGCCAGGCGGTCATGCAGCAGGCCGACAACCAGCAGATCGCCCAGCGCCTGCCGCAGGGCTCCGTCCACCAGGGCGTGGCGGTGCGGGGCGCGGTGCTGGAGCCCGCCGACCTCGCCGACTTCGAGCCGAAGCGCGGCGCGGTGCTGCTGATGCTCGATTCCGTCACCGACCCGCAGAACGTCGGCGCCATGTTGCGCTCCGCCGCCGCCTTCGGCGCCGTGGGCATGGTGCTGCAGGACCGCCACGCCCCGCGGTTCACCGGCGCGCTGGCCAAGGCGGCGGCCGGCGCGGTGGACAAGGTCCCGGTGGCCCGGGTGGTGAACCTCTCCCGCGCGCTCGACGAGCTCACCGCCGCCGGCTGGCGCGCCGTGGGCCTGGCGGGCGAGGCCGAGCGGACGCTGGGCGACGTGCTCGACGGGACGCCCACGGTCCTGGTGATGGGTTCGGAAGGCGAAGGCCTGCGCCGGCTGGTCGCCGAACACTGCGACGAACTGGCGAAAATCCCCATGCCGGGTGGTTTCGAGAGCCTGAACGTTTCGGCCGCCGCCGCCGTCGCCCTATATGAAGCGTCGAGGCCCCGCACCGCATGACGTTTCCTGAGTTTCTGACGACCGGCGCCGCCACGGCCTTTGTGCAGGTCGTATTCATCGACCTGGCGCTGGCCGGCGACAACGCCATGGCGGTCGGCATCGTCGCGGCCGGCCTGCCCAAGGCCGAGCGCCGCAGGGCTATCGTGCTGGGATTGGGCGGCGCGGTGGTCATGCTGATCGGCTTCGCGCTGATCGCCGCCCAGCTGCTCAAGGTCGTCGGCCTGTCGCTGGCCGGCGGCTTCATCCTGCTCTGGGTCTGCTGGAAGATGTGGCGCGACCTGCGCGAACAGGGCCAGCGGCGGATCGCCGAGGGCGAAGCGGCCCTGGAGGGCGAGGCGATCGCCGCCCACGGACCGCCGGCGACCACCCTCGCGCAGGCGCTGCGCCAGATCCTGCTCGCCGACCTGGCCATGTCGCTGGACAATGTGCTGGCGGTCTCCGCCGCGGCGAAGGGACACCTCGTCGTCCTGGCGGTGGGCCTTTTGCTGTCGATCACGATCACCGGCCTCGCGGCCAGCTGGATCGCCAAGCTGCTGCACCGCTTCCGCTGGATCGGCTACATCGGCCTGGTGATCGTCATCTGGGTGGCCGGCCACATGATCTGGGACGGCACGCGAACGGTGGCCATCGATACCGGCCAGACGCATCTGTACAACCGCGCCATGCCCGACGCGCTCGACATCCACCCCTCCGAGGTGGTGAAGCGTAAGGCGCAGTAGCGCCTAGGCCGCGCCTTCCGGGCCGCCGAACCGTTCGCGCCATTCGGCGACCTGCGCATCCTCGACCTTGCGGAAGAGCACGTCGGGCGCCTTCACCGCGCGGCCGGGCGGCAGGATGTCGAGGACCCGGCTGCCGTCGAGGCTCGGCCACCGGCCCGGGAAGGCCTCGCCGACCGACAGCGCCACGGTCTCCGACGCGAACGGAATGAAGGGTTCGGAGACCCTGGCGAACAGGGCCACCAGGTTCAGCCCTGTGCGCACGGCCACCGCCGCCCGCTCCGGATCGGTCTTCAGCGCGGTCCAGGGCGCGGCCTCGGTCAAATAGCCGTTGCCCAGCACCCAGAGCTGGCGCAGCGAGGCGCAGGCCTTGCGGAACTCGCGGCTCTCCAGATTCTCGGTGAGCTCGCGCAGTTTGGCGAGCACATCGGCGTCCAGCCTGGCCTCCAGCGGCCCATCGAGCCCACCCGCCGGAACGGCGCCATCAAAACGCGTCTCGGTGAACTTCAGGATGCGATTGACGAAGTTGCCGAGCACGTCGGCCAGGTCAGCGTTGGTCTGGTCCTGGAACTGCTCCCAGGTGAACGAGCTGTCGGCGCTCTCCGGCATGTTGGCAGTCAGCCACCAGCGCCAGTAGTCCGCCGGCAACAGGTCCAGCGCCTGGTCCATGAACACGCCGCGCTTCTGCGAGGTCGAGAACTTTCCGCCGTAATAGTTGAGCCAGTTCAATCCCTTGAGCTGATCGACCAGCTTCCAGGGCGCGTTGTTCGACGGCGTGAAGGTCCCGTCGGAAGCCAGCGTCTCGTTGATCCCGAACAGGGTGCAGGGGAAACCGACCGTGTGGAACGGCACATTGTCCTTCCCCATGAACTCCACATAGGTGACGTCGGCCGCCGCGGGCTGGCGCCACCAGCGCTCCCAGGCCTCGTCCGCGGGCGGGTCGCGGCCCGCTTCGGCGGCCTGTGCGTCGGCCCATTCCCAGGTGGCGGCGATGTATTCGATGGGCGCGTCGAACCAGACGTAGAACACCTTGCCCGCCAGGCCCTCGATGTCCGGCGTCTGGCCGTCCGGGTTGGGGCCCCATTCGAAGGCGTTGACCGGCACGCCCCACTCCAGGTCGCGGGTGATGCCGCGGTCCTGCAGGCCCTCGTCCAGCCACTTGAGCGCGATCGAGGTGACCAGCAGCGGCCAGCGGTCGCGCTTGGCCTCGATCCAGGTCCGAAGCTTGCCGGCGAACAGGCTCTGGCGAAGGAACAGGTGCTTGGAATCGCGGATCTCGATCTCCGTCGACCCCGAGATCGCCGACCGCGGATGGATCAGGTCGGCGGGGTCCAGCACGCGGGTGCAGTTCTCGCACTGGTCGCCGCGCGCCGCCTCGTAGCCGCAGTGCGGGCAGGTGCCGATCACGTAGCGGTCCGGCAGGAAGCGCTTGTCGGCGTTGGAGTAGACCTGCTGAGTCACCCGCTCCTCGATGAAGCCGGCCTCCCACAGTTGCTGCGCGAACCGCTGGGTCAGCCTGTGGTTCTGGGGCGAGGACGAGCGGCCGAAATGGTCGAACGACAGGCCAAAGCCGCGGCCGATGGCGTGAAGCTTGGTATGCGCTTGGGCGCAGAACTCCGACACGGCCATCCCGGCGTCGGCGGCGGCCAGCTCCGCGGGCGTGCCATGCTCGTCGGTGGCGCAGATGTAGAGGGTTTCGCGGCCGCGCGAACGCTGGAACCGCGCGTAGACGTCGGCCGGCAGCATGGAGCCCGCCAGGTTCCCGAGATGCTTGGCGCCGGCGGCGTAGGGCAGCGCGGACGTGATCAGGATGCGGGACATGACGGCTCTCGAAATGAGGAGAAGGCGCGGCTTATAGGCTGGCCGCCCTGTTCGCCAAAGCCCGGCTTTGCGAAATCAGTGAAACGGGCCCTTGAAGACGAAGAAGGCGCCCAGCGCGATGAAGGCGAAGCCGACCGCATGGTTGATCGTCACCGGCTCCTTCAGCCACAGGATCGAGAAGACCGCGAAGACGGCCAGCGTGATCACCTCCTGCATCGCCTTCAGCTCAGCGGGGTCGTAGACGAGGCGGCCGATGCGGTTGGCCGGCACGGCCAGGCAGTATTCAAAGAAGGCGATGCCCCAGCTGATCAGCACGATCAGCCACATGGCCCGATGCTCAACCCTGAGCTGGCCGTACCAGGCGAAGGTCATGAAGACGTTCGACGCGACCAGCAGCAGGATCGGCAGGACGGCGGTCCAGGTTGGGGACATCGGCGGAAGCTCCGGAAACGCAAGGCTTCGCCAAGCATCCCCTGCCCCGCCGGATCACGCCAGCCGCGCGGCGAACTCAGTCCAGGCCGTCAGGCCGCGGCCTTGCGGCGCTGGCCGCGCACCGCGGTTCCGAGCGCGCCGAAGCCCAGGATCATCAGCAGCCAGCTGGCCGGTTCCGGCACGCCGCCGGCGACATCGCCGCCGCCCGGCGGAGGACCGGGGGGATCGCCTGGGCCGGGATCGGGCAGATCGCCGCCGGTCCCGCCGCCGCCGGGCGTGACCGGATTCTGGCCGCCGCCGGTCTCTGCGGGCGCCTGACCGCAGCTCGTCAGCAGGCTGACGACGCAGATCTTGCCGCCGCCGTCCGTCGGACCGCCGGGGTTCGGGAAGCTGAAGCCGGGAATCGTCCCGCCGCCGGAGATCGGGCCGCCGGGGGTGGGGCCGCCAGGGGTTGGGCCGCCGATCGGACCGCCGCCCGGCAGGCCAGGGGTCGTCGGGCCGCCGCCGGTCGGTCCGGAGCCCGGCAGGCCGGGATCGGTGGAACCACCGCCGGGGCCGTCCACGCCGCCGGTCGAACCGCCGCTCGACCCCCCTGTCGAGCCGCCGATACCGCCGCCGCCGCCGAATCCGCCAATGCCGCCGCCGAACGAGCCGGAACCGCCGCCCCCGCCGCCAAAGCCGAAGCCGCCGCCTGAGCCGCCGCCAGCGGAGCTGCCGGCGTCAGCCACCTGGGTCGAGCCGCCGGCCGCGGGGCCGCCGCCGGGCCCTCCCGCACCGCCGGTCTGTCCGCCATCGCCGCCGGTCGGCGGGGCGCCCGGCGCGTGATCGCTGTTGTCCATGCGGTTGGCGCCATGGCCAGCCGGTCCGGCGGCGTAGGCGGCAAGCGTCATCAGCCCGTTCTCGCCGTTCGGCATGAAGCCGCTGGAGCCGCCGCTGTCGTGGCCGTCGCCCGGGCCGTAGGCGCCATGCGGCGCGTCAGGCGTCACAGTCTGGGACCCGCCACCGGCGCCGCCGCCGCTGGCACCGCCACCGCTGGAGCCGCCATCGCTGCCCTGGCCTTCGGTCTGCTGGGTCTCGAGGACCGTGTCGGCGCCGCCGCCGCCGCCGTTGCTCGCGTACTGGGTGTTGTGGGGCGCTTCGTCCTGGTGGGGATGCTGGCTGCCGCCCGTCGAATAGGCCATGGCGCCGGCCGCGACGAAGGTCGCAAAGACGGTGGCTAAGAGACGCTTCGCGTGTCTCGTTCTGGAACGGGTCGGAACCATGGCGCGCACGCTGCAAGTGTCGTGCAGAAAGGGGAAAAATTCAATTATACGGCGATTATGCTAGACTTCAGATGAGCTTCAAATTGCTCATTTTTACCAAAATTAACCTTGTTTCACGCCGAAATATTTCCCGCCAGAGGGGAATGCCAGGGATCGAATTCCCCTTACAGGGGAGCGACCCGGTCGAACCACGGGCGGGCCTGTTCGAGCTGCCCGGCCAGCCGGAAGAGCGTCGCCTCCGCCCCCATGCGCGCCACGAACTGCAGGCCGATCGGCAGGCCTGACTTGCTCCAGGCCAGCGGCACGGTCATCGCCGGTTGTCCTGTATTATTAAAGGCTTGGGTATTGGGCATGAAGGCGAACAGCCGCTCTGTGATCTGTTTGGCGTCGGCCAGGACCGAGCCGATCGGAATGGCCGGACTGCCCAGCGTCGAGAGCAGCAGAACGTCGTAGGTCTCGAACAATTTCGCCTCCGCGCGCGTGTAGGCGTGCAGCGCCTGCAGGCCGCGCACATAGGCCGCGGCAGTAACGGCGCCGCCGCGGCGATACGTCGCGAAGGTAATGGCCTCGATTTCGCCGGTTTCGATGGCCCTGCCCCGCCGGTCGGCTTCCGAATCGAGATTAGCGGCAATACTCGCGGAGATCACCGCCCCGGCGGCGGCCTGCATGGCGGCCACATCGCCGGGAATCGTCGCCTCCTCCACATCGTGGCCGAGGCTTTCGCAAAGCCGCGCCGTCTCGCGCACCGCCGCCTCGCATTCCGGGTCGATGCCCGGGGCCTGCATGGCGCCGGCGAAGACCGCGATCTTCAGCCGGCCGGGCTCGCGCGCCGCCTCTTCGGCGAAGGGCCGCTCGGGCGCCGGCAGGAAATAGGGATCGCCGGGCTGCGGGCGGCAGCTGACGTCGAGCAGCACCGCCGAGTCGCGCACCGAGCGGGTGACCGCATGCTGGATCGAGGCGCCGGCCCAGCCCTCGCCCGCCGGCGCGAACGACACTCGGCCGCGCGACGGCTTCATGCCGAAGAGACCGCAGCAGGACGCGGGCGTGCGGATCGAGCCGCCGCCGTCGCTGGCGTGCGCCGCGGGCACGATCCCCGCCGCCACCGCCGCGGCCGCGCCGCCCGACGAGCCGCCCGGCGTGCGCGACAGGTCCCAGGGATTGCGGCAGACGCCGAGGTATTCGGACTCGGTGAAGGGCCAGAGGCCGAACTCCGGGGTGTTGGTCTTGCCGAAGATGGTCAGGCCGGCCGCCTTGTAGGCCGTGGTCAGGGCGCTGTCGGCGTCGGCCGTCACCTGCGAGAACAGCCGCGAGCCCATGCTGGTCACCGTCCCGGCCAGCGAGGCGCCCAGGTCCTTCAAGAGGAACGGGACCCCGCCCAGCGCGCCGGAGGCGTGGGTCTCGCCCCGCGCGCGCCCGGTCAGGTCCAGGGTGACCGCGTTGATCTGCGGATTGACCTGCGCCATCCGCGCGGTCGCCGCGTCCAGCAGTTCGCCGGCGCTCACCTCGCGGCGCGCCACCAGCTCGGCCAGGCCCACGGCGTCGTGGCGGCGATAGTCGTCGAAGTCCATGCGGATCACCCCGGATGCTCAGACCTCAAGGCAAAGCACAGGGCCGCGCGCGAACCAACCCCGGCCTTGCGTCCGGCGGCCCTCCGCGGCGCGGGCGGCGATAAATCAGACCCGGCGGTACTCGATGATCGACTTGTCGGGGAAGATGGCCTTCAGCCCCGCCCAGATGCCGCCGTCGTCGTACCATTCGTCCAGGGTTTGGGCGCCGCGCAGGGCCCAATGGTTGGCGGTGATCTGGCTTCCCTTGGCGATGGTCACCGCGTCCCGGCCCATGGGATGCGCCGACAGGTCGAGCAGCAGGCCATCCTGCGGGTTGAAGAGTTTCCCCTGCAGGGTCGATTGGTTCCAGTGGGTCAGGGGATTGGCTTCGATCGGTATGGAAAGCGGGCCCTTATTGGTGGTGACCCGGATGTCGAAGTCGCCACGGACGGCGGTGACCGTGTCGGCCTCGGTCTTGCCCTTGTCGCGCAGGCTGTGGCTGCGCATCTCGGCGAAGCGGCCGTCGCGCCAGATCTCCTCGCAGTGATGCTGGTAGTCGAAGACCGTCATGTTGGCGATCTTCATGCTCATGGCCACGTCGGAGGTGATGGTCATGACGTTGCCGACGACATTGAAGAGCGTCTGGTATTTCCCGAACGGCTTGCCATTGCGGTAGACGTCGAAATGCAGGGCGCTGCCGGCCGGCAGCGGAATCGCCGGGGCCGCCGCGGCGGCCGAGGCGCGCGGCAGACTCGCCGCGCCCGCGGCGGCGATGGCGCCCGCAATCAAAGTGCGACGATCAAAAGACGTCATTCGACAGCCCTCCCCAAACCCAGCTTCACCGTGAGAGCTAGACCGCGCCCAGCCCCCTAGCAACCCAAGTTCGCCCAATCAGCGTTACCGTTCCTTATACGGGCGCTCGCGGCCTGTGGCTGACATCGCCGCCATTCCTGGCTAAAGGCCTCGCCTGAGGCGCCGGATTAGCTCAGCTGGTAGAGCAGCGGTTTTGTAAACCGAAGGTCGCGGGTTCGAGTCCTGCATCCGGCACCATCCTGCTTCGCCCTCACGGGCTTCGCAGGACAAGTCCCGGCATTGAAGGCGAAGCAGGATGCCCTTCGAAGCCTTGGCGAAGGAGGGCCGCCGGAACGCCATGCGCATCTTCATCGACGCCGACGCCTGTCCGGTGAAGGACGAGACCTACAAGGTGGCCGCCCGCTATGGACTGACCACCACGGTGGTCTCCAACAGCTTCATCGCCATTCCGCCGTCGAAGCTGATCGAGCGGATGATCGTCGACGCGGGCCCCGACGTCGCCGACGACTGGATCGCGCAGCGGTGCGCGCCCGGCGACATCGTGGTGACCAACGACATCCCGCTGGCCGACCGGGTGCTGAAGGCGCAGGGCACGCCGATCGCGCCGAACGGGCGGCTGTTCACGCCCGACAGCATCGGCTCGGCGCTGGCCTCCCGCGCCGTGGCCGAGCACATCCGCTCGATGGGCGAGATCACCGGCGGCCCAAAGCCGTTTGCGCCCGCCGACCGCTCGCGCTTCCTGCAGGCGCTGGACGAGGCGGTGAACCGCGAGCGGCGCAAGCGGCGCTAGCTTGCCCAAGACCGCCCTGCGCGGGTATGGCGTGGCCCTGCCGCTTCGAGGAGACCTTTCGTCCATGCGCCATCCCGGTTTGACGCTCACCGCCCTGGCGCTCACCGCCGCGGCCCTGTCCGGCTGCAACAAGTCGGCGAGCCCGCCGCCGGCCGCCGATCAGTCCGCCTCGACCGCCGCGCCGACGCCGATGAGCGACGCCGACAAGGCCAAGGCGCAGGCCGCCCTGCCCGCGCCCTACAACACCGCCGACCTTTCCAACGGCGAATCCAAGTTCGCCCTCTGCTCGACCTGCCACACCGTGGTGCAGGGCGGTCCGAACATGACCGGCCCCAACCTGCACGGGGTCTTCGGACGCAAGGCCGCCGCCTCGCCCGACTTCAAATATTCCGACGTCCTGAAGGCGAGCGGCTGGACCTGGGACGCGGCGCGCGTCGACACCTGGATCACCGATCCGAAGGCCGCGCTGCCCGGCACCAAGATGACCTTCGCCGGCATGAAGGACCCCAAGGACCGCACCGACGCGATCGCCTATCTGATGGTGATGACCGGCTTCAAACCCTAGGGTCCTGACCAGGCCGGTAGAGTGAATCCCGTTCACTCAACCTTGACGGGTAGGCCTTAAGCGCGCATTCTTACTGCGCCGCTTGGTCAGGCTCGACCCTGGATCCAGGCAGCGCCCCACCCGGCGCAACCCCATTTGCGCCGGTCTTGCGCGAAATAGGCACGACGTCCCCCACGTCCTCCTGGCGCGCTACCTTTGGGCCTCTCCCGGCGACGGGGGAGGCCCTTTTCGTGCGGGGGTCGCGAGGCGGGACCGAACGCTAGGAGTCGTAACCCGGCAGTTCGCGGTCGAGCTTGCGCAGGCTGCCCGGCCAGGCGAGCGCCCCGCCGATGCCGCGATCGCCGACCTGACTGCGGACCTCGGCCTGCGAGGCCTCAGGCGCGATCCGGATGCCTTCCGCGCCGCCGCTCAGCGCCTTCACCTGCATGGTGCAGGCGCGCTCCAGATAATACATCCCGACCCAGCAGTTGGCGGCGGTGTCGCCGACGGCGAGCGTGCCGTGGTTGCGCAGCAGCATCAGGGTCTTGTCGCCGATGTCGGCGACCAGGCGCTCGCGCTCGTCGTGGTTCAGCGCGATGCCCTCGTAGTCGTGGTAGGCGAGCCTGGGCAGCACGATCAGCGCGTGCTGCGAGATCGGCATCAGCCCCTGGGCCTGCGCGGCCACCGCCACCCCGTCGTCGGAATGCAGGTGCATGACGAAATGCGCGTCCTCGCGGTTGGCATGGATCGCCGAGTGGATCGTGAAGCCCGCCGGATTGATGAAATAGGGCGTCTCCTGGAGGATGTTGCCGTCCAGATCGATCTTCACCAGCGAGGAGGCCGTGATCTCCTCGAACAGCATGCCGTAGGGATTGATCAGGAAATGATGCTCCGGTCCCGGGATGCGGGCGGAGATGTGGGTGTAGATCAGGTCGTCCCAGCCGTAGAGCGCCACCAGCCGATAGAGGGCGGCGAGATCCACGCGGGCCTGCCACTCCTCGGCGCTGACCTTGCCCTTCAGGGCCGCGACGCCGGCAACCGATCCATCCGCCATGGGTCTCTCCTGATCCTATTGAACGCCCTAGAGTCCGCTCCGCGGGCGACCGCGTCAAGTTGGCGCGGCCGGCGCCGGTAAGCCTTTCGACGGCTTAAACATGTTTTCACCCCCTCCGGCCATATGGTCAGGCTTGAAGCCAAACCTACAGAACGGAGGGGCAGGCTTGAGCGTCGCGATGAGCAGCGAAAGCCTGCTGGAACTCGCCAAGAGCCGCGTCCCCGCGGACCGCGAGCGATTGCTGCTGGGCATTGTGGAACTCTGCGACGCCGGCGACGGCGACGCGGCCAAGGTCTCGCCGCAGATTCACGCCCTGCTGAATTCGATCTTCCTGGGGCTCGTGGCCCAGGCCGAGCGCGATATCCGCAAGCGCCTGGCCGAGAAGCTGTCGACGGCCGAATGGGCGCCGCCGGCGCTGATCAATGTGCTGGCGCTGGACGAGATCGAGATCGCGCGGCCGGTGATCGCCGCCAGCCCCCTGCTGAAGGATCCCGACCTGATCCGCCTGCTGGTCGAGGCCACGGTCGAGCATCAGATCGAGGTCGCGCGCCGCCCGAACCTGGGGCCCAGCGTCGTCGCCGCCATTCTTCAGGCCGCCGAGCCCGCCGTGATGGCCGCGCTGGCCGGCAATCCTTCCGCCGAGCTCGGGCCCGCCGACATGAAGCAGCTGGTCGAGTCCGCCCGCCAGATCGCGGCCCTGCGCATGCCGCTGTCGCGCCATCCCAGGCTGACCGACGACCTGGCCTTGCAGCTCTACGTCTGGGTCGGCCAGGCGCTTCGCCAGTCGCTCGCCGAGCGCTTCCGGCTGGACCCCAAGCAGATCGAGGCCGCGCTCGCTCAATCGGTCCAGGAATCCCACGTCGGCGCGCCCACCGGCCACGGCGCGGTGATCATGGCGCGCGACGGCGAGCGCGAGGCCATGGAAGAACGCCTCATCGAAAAGCTGCACGCCGCCGGCCAGCTGCGCCCGGGCTACCTGGTTCGCGCCCTGCAGGAAGGCCGGCTCTCGCTGTTCACCGTGGCGTTGGCGACCCTTGGCCGCTTCGAAACCGGCCACGTGCAGCGGGTGATCGACAGCGACCGCCCCGAACTTTTGGGCCTCGCCTGCGCCGCCATCGGCATCGACCGCAGCGTCTTCCCCTCGATCCTGGAGATGATCCGTGGGCTGAACGCCGGGCGTCCCGGCGGCGGGGTCGATGGCGCGCGCCGCGCCATCGGCGCCTTCGGTCCGGTCAGCGCCGAGGTCGCCGCGACCGCTTTCCGGCAGGCCGCGCTCTCGGTTTGACAAGCTCGAAAGCTTGACTGCTTCTGGCGCTGACGAGCACAGCCAGGGCCTATTTCCGTGACGCGCATCGCCTTCACCGCCAGCGAACGCCCCGAAGCGCAGGAGGGCCGCGCCCGCCTCGCCACCCGCTATGGCGACACCCCGGTCGAGGAGGCCGAGGTCATCGTCGCGCTGGGCGGCGACGGCTTCATGCTGGAATGCTTCCACGACCACATGGAGCGCGGCCTGCCGATCTATGGCATGAACCGCGGCTCGGTCGGATTTTTGATGAACGACTACAGTGAGTTCGGCCTGGTGGAGCGCATCGCCGCGGCGGAGAAGGCGGCGATCTATCCGCTGCGCATGACCGCCACCGACGTCCACGGCAAGAGCCACGTGGCGCTGGCCATCAACGAGGTCTCGCTGCTGCGCCAGACCCGCCAGGCGGCCAAGCTGCGCGTGTCGATCGACGGCAAACTGCGGCTGGGCGAGCTTTCCTGCGACGGCGCCCTGGTCTCCACGCCGGCCGGCTCGACCGCCTACAATCTCTCGGCGCACGGCCCGATCATTCCCCTGGACGCCCACGTCCTGGCGCTGACCCCGATCAGCGCGTTCCGGCCCCGGCGCTGGCGGGGCGCGCTCCTCTCCCACACCGCCAAGGTGACCTTCGAGGTGCTGGAGGCCAGCAAGCGGCCGGTGAGCGCGGTGGCCGACAATATCGAGGTGCGCGACGTCATGGATGTGCACATCGCCGAGGACCGCAGCGTCGCCCTGCACATGCTGTTCGACGAGGGCCGCAGTCTCGAGGAACGGGTGCTGGCCGAGCAATTCTCCGCTTGATGAGCCCACGCGGTATCGTTCGGAAACCGTGACAATACTGTGGGTTGCTTCTCACCGGTTATTAACGGGTTGCCTGTAACAGGGATGTAGTCACCTGGAGGGCGTCCCGTGAGCCAACAGAATTCCGGTCAAATGATCCAGCCGAACAACGCGCTGCGCCTGAAGGTCGGCGGCGGTCGTCTGGGCATGATCGATCCGGCCGCGATCGCCAAGGCCGAGGCGGCTCTCAAGAGCCTGGCCAGCAACTTCTCCCAGTGGCTGAACGACGAGATCGTCAAGCTCGAAGGCGCGCGCCAACAGGTGAAGACCGACGGCATCACCGCCGAGAGCATGGAAAACCTCTACCTGCGCGCCCATGACCTGAAGGGCCTGGGCACGACCTACGGCTATCAGCTGATCACCCGCATCGCCGGCTCGCTCTGCCGGATGATCGACGACAAGGAAAAGCGCGCCTCGACGCCGCTGGAACTGGTCGACGCCCACATCGACGCGATCAAGGCCGCCGTCCGCGACGACATCAAGTCCGACGAACACCCGGTCGGCCGCGTCCTGGTCGAAGAGCTGGAACGCCGCGTGAAGGCGATGGCCGCCTAGGCTGAAGACCTAACGAGCCCTTTGTCGTTCCATCATTCTGTTCGTCATCCCCGGCCTGGTGCCGGGAACCTATGAACTCCGAGCCAGGGTGAAAGCCGTGGCCGCGCCCCTGATCTGCCTGCAGCGCCTGCGATCATGGGTTCCCGGGACGAGCCCGGGAATGACGGTCAAAAAGGGAAACGCCGCTATTGGATCGGCGAGATCGATCCGCCGCCGTGAATCTCTGAATTGACCGTCGGGTGGCCCACGTAGTGGATCGCGCCGCCGCCGTGGATGGCCGCTTCCAGGCGGTTCTGCGCCGAGACGAAGATCTTGCCGCCGCCGTGGATGGCGGCCGAAGTCGCCTGCGCCGGCACGTCCCTCACGTCGATGTCGCCGCCGCCGTGAATCTCCGCGGACATGGCGCCGGTCGCCGGGAAGGCGCCCTTCGCCGAGATATGCCCGCCGCCGTAGATGGCGACTTCGTTCAGGTCCGGCGTCTCGATCTCCACGTCGAAGTGACGGATTCCCCAGCAGCTCCCACGGCAGGGGCTGGCGATCAGATGCCCGCGGCTGTCGACCTCGAAGCGCGCCTCGGCCGGATCGCCGCGGACCAGGGTCACGCGCTGGGCAGGCCCCTGGCGGATGGTGATCGTCCCGCCGCCATGCAGCTCGACGCCGGTGAATTTGCCGACCTGTTCGACGGTCTGGGCGGAGGCGATGCCGGGCGCGATGGCCAGGGCAGCGGCAGCGGCGGCGAAAATGGCAAGGCGCATGGATGACTTCCTTCGGTTCTCCCCAAGGACACCAGCCGCGCCGCGCCGGCACAACTTAAGCTTTGGTCATGCTTGGCCGCAGGCGGTCGTCACATGACGTTTTCCAACGGCTCGGCGACCGCGCCATAGCCGGCGTCCGGCGGCAGCACGAGCACGCGACCGCCGTCCCGCTGCTGGATCTGCGGCTGCACCGTGACCAGCTTGCGGGCCGCCGCGCGCGCCACCGCATCCTGGGCGCCGCTCGCTTCGGCCAGCAGCTGCAGGTTCATGCGCGTGGGGAAGATCACCTTGCGCTCGCCGGCCGCGGCCAGCCGCAGCGCCTCGGAAGGCGCGATCCATTCGGCGTCCACCGTCTCGCGCCCGTCGCAGGCCGCCAGCTGCTCGGCCGGCGCGGTCACCGCGTAGAACCAGGTGTCGAAGCGCTTGGGCGTCAAGGGCGGGGTGATCCAGCGGGCGAACACCGTCAGCGCGTCGAGGTCCAGATAGGCGTCGAGGCGCGACACGACGTCGATGAACCGCGTCGCGCCGGCGTCCACCGCCTGGCGGACCGCCATGGGACAGGCCTCGCCGCTCATCGGCAGACCGTCGCGGCGGCGGGCGAGCAGGATGCCGGCCTCCTCGAACACCTCGCGGATCGCCGCGATGCGCATGGCGCGCTGGTCGGCGTCATAGGCCTCCCAGCCGACGGTATGGATTTCCCAGTTGGGATCGTGGTCGCCCGCGTGGCTCTTGCCGCCCGGAAACACCAGGGCGCCCGACGCGAAGTCGATCTGGTGGTGCCGCTTGACCATCAGCACCTCGAAGGTGGGCTCGTCACGCAGCAGCAGGATGGTGGCGGCGGGCTTGATCTCGCCAGAAGGCGCTTGGGGGGCGGGCTTTTCGGACATGGCGCGAGCTTGGGACGCGCCTACCGCTTGCGCAAGCGCGCGGTCGCCTTGGCCCGATCGGGCGCTAGGCGCTTTCGACGGCCGAGATCCCTGACCGGGCCTCGCCCGACAGCTGGTCCATCTTGTCGAGCAGGTAGTCGACGTCCTCGCGGGCGGCGGTCTGCGGCTGGGTCAGGAACCGCTCGAGCATGTGCTGCTGGAAGCGCTCCAGATCGCGCGCGCCGCCGTCGTATTCCATGGCGTGATAGGTATCGACCGCCGCGCGGAAGGCCGGGAACAGGCGCGCGGGCAGGCCGGCGCGCTCGTAGATCGCCCGCAGGCCGAGCGGCCCCGCGTCGTGGATCATCAGCCAGGTGCGGTGGTGCGGCACGCCGGCGAGCTCGGCCACGCCCCACTCGAAGAAGGTCATGTGCCCCTGGGCGATGGCGCGCAGCAGCAGCGAGGCGGTCAGCCGCCCCTCGTCGGACAGGTGCGCCGCGAAGGCCTTCACGTCGGCGGCGCGGCCCGCCTGGTCGACCAGGTCGACGGTCGCCCGCTCGGTGGCGCCCACCGCCAGGTTCAGCGCCAGCTCGGCCGCCACGGCGTGGTGGGCGATCAGGTGGTCGCGCAGCTGGTCGCCGACCAGGGTCACCAGCTTTTCGGCCACCGAGAGCGGCAGCACGTTGCGGTAGGCGACCGCGGCCAGCACCTTCTCGTGGGTCTCGAAGCGCGCCATCACCTGCTGCAGCGCGCTCTCGGCGAAGTCGGCGTTGTCGTTGGCGCAGGCCGCGGCCACGGCCCGTTCGCCGCCATGCTCGGCGATGGAGTCGGTGACGGTGCGCGAGAGCCTGGGCCGGCGCGCGATGGCCAATTGGCGCACCGGGCCGCCGAGGCGGACGATGTCCGCCAGGTCGGAATCCAGGAACACCGGCGAGAAGTTGAGCAGCGGCAGGGAAATCGTTTCGACATCCCGCGCCAGCTTCAGCGCCACGTCGCGCGGCACCAGCGGGGATTCCTTCAGGGTCACGGCGAGCGCGCGGCGGACCAGCTCGGCGGCGTCGGCGGCCATGACCCGCAGGATTTCGGCGGCCGTCTCCCGGTCCTGGTCCGACAGCGGCGTCGCCTCGATCGTGCGGCAGAGCTTGTAGGCGGCGGCGGCGCGCTCGTCGGCGCTCACACCCCTCACCAGCGTGCGGATGTCCTCTTCCGTCAGCGCTGAGCGTGTCGTCGCCATAGTGCCCCTGAGTGGGCCTGTGGAGCCACCCTTGGCTCGTCAAATCCCACGAGTCTGAGTTTCTGTGATCATGCTTAACGGCGGGTTAGGGATCGAATCTGTGGACGCCGCCGCCTCAGGCATGGGGAGGATCTCCGGCCCGCCAGCGGACCCCGCCGCCTCAATTCAGACAGGTCCCCGACAATAATTGAACAAGTATTCACGGTCCAAATTATAATAATTGCAGGTTGCATGGAAACATTATGCCATCCAGGAGTTGTCATAAACTACGGGATGAAAAGCAATGAATATCAATAGAATTCTGATCGTCGAAGATGACTTCATCATGAACCAGGGTCTGTGCGAATTTCTGATTGAAGGCGGCTACGATGTTAGGCCTGTTTACTGCGGACAGGCGGCGTTCGAAGTCATCGATCGGCACGACCGCCTGCTCGCCCTGCTGACCGACATCGACTTGGGGCCCGGCCCCGACGGCGTCGATGTCGCGCGCTACGCCCGGGCCTTCTCGCCCCATCTGCCGGTGGTGTTCATCTCCGCCGCCGCCGACCCGCGGCACGAGTTCAACGGCGTGACCGACTCGGAATTCATCGCCAAACCGTTCCGCCCGGAGCAGGTCGCCGACGCGCTCGCCCGGGTGATCCGCCTTGAAGCCGCTTAACCCCGACCTCTGGCGCCTGCTGGTGCTCGCCATAGCCGCGGTCGGGTTCGGGCTGGCCGCCGCCGTGGCGATGGGCGCGCAGGCCTAGAAGGCCTTGCATGGGGAATTCTCCGTCAAGGGACCCACAAGGCTCGGGTGAGCCGTCGCCAAGCACGCGCGTGAGAAATTTCCAATCGCGCCTCGCGCCAGCAACGGAAACGTGAACCCGCAAGCCGTGCGTTTGGTTGACGTCACAACCATGCAGTGCGCAACCTGGGGTTAGGCCTTCGTTCGCCGACTGCCGGCCGCGAAGCGTGAATCCTGCAGAGCAAGCGTTACGAACCGTGGATCCCCGGCTCCCTGCCGCGCGGCCACGATGAGGCGGAGCCTATCGATGACAATCCGGTCTAACCTGCGCCAGTGGGCGTTCGCGGCGCCGTGCGCGCTGATCCTCGGGATCGCGGCGCCCGCCTCCGCCGCCGAAATCCTCGGATCGGCCGACGCCTTCGCCGTACTCGGCGCGTCGGCGGTGACCAATACCGGCGCCACGACCATCTCCGGCGACTTGGGCGTCTATCCGGGCTCCTCGATCACCGGCGCCGGAACCATCATCCTGGACGGCGCCACCCACCAGACCGACGCCGTCGCGAAGCAGGCGCAGACCGATGCTGCGACCGGGTTCGCCACGCTCGCGGCGCTGCACTCCACCACCGACCTGACCGGGTTCGACCTGGGCTCGGTCGGCGTGCTCGCCCCCGGTGTCTACACCTTCGACTCGTCCGCCCTGCTCACCGGGGGCCTGGTCCTCGACTTCGCCAGCGACCCGGGCGGATCGTTCGTCTTCCAGATCGGCTCGACCTTGACGACCGAGAACGGATCGTCGGTCTCTGTGCTGAACGGCGGCCCGGGCAGCGGACTCTTCTGGGAGGTCGGCAGCTCGGCGACGCTGGGCACAGGCACGGCCTTCGCCGGGAACATCCTGGCCGATCAGAGCATCACCTTGAACACGGGCGCGACGATCCTCTGCGGGCGGGCCATCGCGCTGAACGCCGCCGTGACGATGGACAACAACGCCATTTCCTCGAACTGCGCCGGCCGCGGCGCCCTCGGGTCCGGAGCCACGGACTTCGGCAGCCACGGATTCGCCGGCCTCGACGAGACCGCAGGCGGCGGGATTCCCGAGCCGGCGGCGTGGTCGTTGATGGTCGGCGGCTTCGGCCTGGCCGGCGCGGCCCTTCGTCGCCGGGCGAAGGCGACCGTATAAGCCGGCGCGCGGGCCCAGTGAGCGATCTCCACAACGGCGGCCTGGCAGGCCGCTGAAGGTCCGCATTCGGAACGGGCCTCGACGGCCACGCTCTCGTTTCGTGGTTATGGGGGTTTTGGCGTTCAACGCCCGCTATGGGTCGAACCCGGCAATTGGGTTCTGCGCGAAGAACCGATGTCAGGGCCAGTGGAGAACCTTGCCGTTCGGACCTTGGCCTCCTGCAATGGCCGGCGCCTCAGATCTTACGATGCTGTCGGACCTTGATCGCCGGTCCCATAGCTTCTTCCCTTGGGCCGGGCGGGATGCTTTAGCATGGCGGCAAAAGCGGGAGACCTAACGCGTGCTGCTCAAGGGCCTGAAGGTCGTCGATTTCACCGCCTACATCGCCGGGCCCGGCGCCGCCGCCATCCTGGGCGACTGGGGCGCAGACGTGATCAAGGTCGAGCGGCGCGAGGGCGACAGCATGCGCCACGTGTTCGCCGACCTGAAGAACGACATCGGCGCCAACCCGACCTTCGAGCTCGACAACCGCGGCAAGCGCGGGATCGTGCTGGACATCACCAAGCCCGCGGGCCGCGACGCGCTGGCGAAGCTGGCTGAGACCGCCGACGTGTTCCTGACCAACACCCGGCCGGTATCGCTGAAGAAGTACGGCCTGGACGAGGCGACGCTGCGCCAGGCGAACCCCAGGCTGGTCTACGCCGTGATCACCGGTTACGGCCTGGAGGGGCCCGACGCCCACCTGCCGGGCTTCGACGTCACCGCCTTCTGGGCCCGCTCGGGCATCGGCTACATGACCGCGCCCAAGGGCGTGGAGCCGTTCATGCGCACCTCGGGCATGGGCGACCACTCGACCTCGCTCGCCACCGTCTCGGCGATCCTGGCCGCCCTCTACGAGCGCGAGCGGACGGGCGTCGGGCGCATGGTGCAGACCTCGCTGCTGGCCACCGGCGTCTATCTCTGGGGGTCGGACCTGGCGGTGCAGCTGAAGCTCGGGCGCGTGGCCTCGATCCGCCCGCGGGAAAACCCGATCAACGCGGTCGCCAACCACTTCAAGAGCGCCGATGGCCGCTGGTTCGTGCACAACCCGCGCGGCGGCTCCGGCGGCTGGGAGAAGTTCCTGGGCGTCGCCGGGCGGCCGGACCTGGTCACCGATCCGCGCTTCGCCACCGGCAAGGAGCGCCGCGCCAACGCCCGCGAGCTCGCCGTCGAGCTGGAGGCCGCCTTCGCGGCCCTGCCCTTCGAGGAGATCGCACGCCGTCTGGACGAAGCCGACCTCGTCTGGGCGCCGTTCCAGACGCCGGCCGACGTGGACGCCGATCCCCAGGTCGCCGCCGCCGGCGCCTTCGTGGAGGTCGACGACGGCAATGGCGGCACCTACCGCTCTCCCGCCAGCCCCGCCGTCTTCCCCGGCGAGCCGCAGGCCCCTCGCCCGCGCGCGCCGCGCCTGGGCGAGCACACAAAAGAGGTGCTGGGCGAGATCGGCTATTCCGAGGGCGAGATCGCGGCGATGTTCGCGGCCGAGGCGGCGGCTTAGAGCGCCGCTAGATGCTCCCCTTAGGGGGAGCTGTCAGCGCAGACTGACTGAGGGGGTTACATCTCCAGCGTCGGGGATGTCGGCTGTCGCGGACTCGGCGGGTGAAACCCCCTCTGGCGCTTCGCGCCACCTCCCCCTCAATCGCGCTGCGCGCTGGGGGAGGATCAGCTCTTCCGGGCTTCCGACAGCACCTTGAGCATCTCGCTGGTGAACAGCGAGCCGGTCAGGCGCGCGCCGGGCCCCAGCTGGTCGGAGACCTGGCCGCCCTTGAGGATCAGCGAGATCAGCTCTTCCTGCTGCAGGCGGTGGTCGGCGGAGCGGGCCGAGGCGTACTGGATGAAACCGCCGTCTTCCGACGGCGCGGCGGGCGCGGGATCGATCGGCGCCGCAGAGCCGGCGGTCTTGGTGAGGTTGGCGTAGACCTGGCCGACCGTCGCCGCCTGGCCGCCCGGATAGAAGATCGCCTTGTTGGCGTGGGCGGCGTCGGGGAACAGGTGAGCGGCCGTCGCGCCGGGGTGCTTTTCAGCCGCTTCGATCAGCTTGGCCGAGCCTTGCGGCCCCAGGAAATGGGCGGCGTAGAGTTCGCCGGCCGTGGGGCTGCGGCCCGTGCGGCCCTTCAGATAGGCCGCCGAGTCGGAGGTCATCTCACCGGCCATCATCGAGGCGGCGTGCGGATCCAGGCGCAGGTCCATCACCGCGCGATGCGCCTCGGAGCCGCCGGACACATGGTACTGGCCGTCGGAACCCTTCTGGATCAGGTCGGCGTAACGGGCGTAGCCGTGCTTGGCGCCGTGCGCCTTCAGCGTCGACAGCCAGGTCTGGCCCACGAACTGGAAGAGGCCGGCCGCGGAGGACGATCCCGACTTGGCATTGGGATTAAGGCCGCTCTCGCGATGGGCCGTCTTCATCAGGAACGAGAAATCGACTCCCGTCGCCTGGGAAGCGCGCTGGATCGCGCCCTCAACGACTCCCTTGATGCCCTCGATCGCGGCCATGCCATCAGGTCTGAACGATCGTGGTTAATGCGCCGCTAACCATACCGACGAAGAGCCGTCAGGGTTTGGCTGGCGCTTCGCTGCTCACACCTTAACCCCGCCGCAGCTGATCCATCTCGGCGATCTGTTCGGCCCGCCGCTTCGCCTGGCGCTTCTGCAGGACGAACGCCCAGATCCACCAGACAATGATCAGGCTGAGAAATGGCGCGACGTTCGCCAAGCTCATATTCGGCCGGGCCTTTTGCATGCCGACCACGACAACCAACATCCCAGCAAAGATCGGCGCGGCGGTCACCGCCATCCACGACGCGTTGGTCGGCTGGCGCTCCAGCTCGGCGCGGTGGAAGTCGATCAGCGTGGCGATCGACGCCTCGGGCGGGGGCAACCGTCCGGGCCGCTTGGCGATAATCCGCCAGATCATCCACACGCCGCCGGCCATCATGATCACGTCGCCGGCCCGCATGAAGCCGTTTGGCGCCCGCCAGGCTTGGAGACCGAAAAGCAGCACCTCGAAGACCCCGAAGGTGAAGGCCAGCCAGATGCGGCCGCGCATGTTCTCGACATAGTTGCGCGCCAGCGCGCGGACGGCGATCGCGGTCATGGTCGGGGTTTCCTTCTCCTGCCCCTGCCAGAGGGCCTTCAGGTGGTCGTCGGGAGACTGGGTCATGCCTTGGCGCTCCCTTCTGCGAACCGTCGGGCGAGGAGCGCCTTCAGGCGGTGGATGCGCACCGCCACCGCCCCGGCCGAGAGGCCGGTGATCTCGCCGATGGCGGCGGCGTCGAGGTCTTCGAGATAGAGCAGCGCCACCTGCCGGTCGGGCGGACCCAGCGCCTGAATGATGACCATTAGCCGGGACAGCGCCTGGCGCTCGCCGGCCGCGGCCTCGGGGTCGTCGGCGTCGGCGATGTCGGACAGGGCCTCCAACGTCGCGCCGCGCTCGGGCCGCGAGCGGCGGCGCTTCTGGACGTGGCTGGCGGCGGTGTTGTGGGCCACGCGGTAGACCCAGGTGCGCAGCGAGCAGCGGCCGTCGAAGGCGCCCAGGCTGCGCCAGAGCGCCACGTGGATGTCCTGGATCAGGTCGCGGCGCGGATCGGCGTCGGCCTCGTAGGCCCGCGCCAAGCGCTCGATCGCGCCGCCGAATTCCGCGGCGGCGGCCGTGTAGCGCTCGTCCTGTCCAGCCGCTTCGTCCAACGCCGTCCCCGCCCGTTCGAACAGATAGTCGAACGGGCGCGGGAAAACTTACAGCCGAGCCCTATTGCTTCTGCTGATCGGGCTTCTTTTCCGTCTGCGGCTGCGGGTGCGGCTTCTGCGCGGCAGCCTGGGCGGCGGCCTGAGCGGCGTGCTGCTGCGCGGCGGCGGCTTGGGCATGCTGCGCGGCCTGCGCCTGTTGCGCGGCGGCCTGCTGGGCGTGCTGCTGAGCCTCCGCGGCGTGGGCGGCGGCCTCCTGCTGGTGCTGCGCCGCCGCGGCGGCCTGAGCCTGCTGCTGATGCTGCTGCGCCGCCTGGGCCTGAGCCGCCGCCTGCTGCTGATGCTGCTGAGCCGCCTGAGCCTGGGCCTGGGCTTGCTGCTGGTGCTGCTGCGCCGCCTGGGCCTGGGCCTGCTGCTGCTGACGCTGAGCCGCGTCGGCTTGAGCCCGCTGTTGCTGATCGCGGGCCTGAGCCTGGATCAGCGCCTGCCCGCGCTGAGCCGCCTCGGCCTGGGCGCGCTGCCCGGCCTGCACCTGCTGCGCCCGGGCCTGGGCCTGGGCCTGGGCCTGCTGTTGCTGCTGACGCTGAGCCGCGTCGGCCTGAGCCCGCTGTTGCTGATCGTGGGCCTGAGCCTGGATCAGCGCCTGCCCGCGCTGAGCGGCCTCGGCCTGGGCGCGCTGCCCGGCCTGCACCTGCTGCGCCCGGGCCTGAGCCTGGGCTTGGGCCTGCTGTTGTTGCTGACGCTGAGCCGCCTCGGCCTGAGCCCGCTGCTGCTGATCGTGCGCCTGAGCCTGAGCTTGCACCTGCGCCTGCTGGCGCTGCGCCGCCTCGGCTTGGGCGCGCTGTTGCGCGCCAGCCTGGGCCTGGGCTTGAGCCTGCGCCTGGACGCGGGCGGCGGTGTTGGCCTGGATCTGCTGCTGGGCGGCCTGCTCGCGGCCCACATCGCGATTTTGGGCGTTGAAGCCCGGCTGACCGCGGTCGCCGCCGAAGCCGGGGCCGGCTGGCGGCGCGCCCTCACGGCGCGGCGGGACCTGCGGCGCGGCGGCGATCACCGGCGCGAGCCGGCTCGCATAGGCCTGCCGCTGGGCGCGTTCCTGCTGGAAGGCCGCCAGCTGCGGCTGCTGTTGCTGGACGCGCTCGTCGTGGACGCGCCGCCAGTCGGGATTGCTTTGCTGCGCCGTCGCCCACTGCCGCTGCGGGGCGAGCACGATGTCGCGGCGCGCGCGCCAGTCGGACGCGTAGGCCGCCTGACGCTGGTCGTGGATCGCCGCATAGTGCAGGTGGCGGCCGCGATCCAGATAGCGCGCGGCGATCTCCAGCAGGGCGCCGGCATAGTTCGGATAGGGCCGGCCGTAGTGGTCGTAGACCTCCACCAGCTCGCCGCCGTTGTCATAGGCATAGGCGTACTGCGGGTCCTGGATCAGGTACGGATAGTCGCCGTCGCCGCGGTAGTAGTAGCTCCGCTCGCCGTCGGGCGTGTCCTCGACCACGCGGTAGTCGCCGCCGTTGGTGCGCCACACCCAGGGCCGAACGCCCTCATAGTCGACGGTGTAGTCCGGCGGGCTGTCGCCCAGGGTGTCGCCCACGAGATAGGCGTCGTCGATATAGCTGTAGACCGGACGCGGCGGGGTCGACACGCGCCGGATCGGCGGCGCCGCCGGCAGCGCATTGGCGTAGGGGGCCGGCGTTTCCGGCGGCGGCGTCGCATCAGCCAGCGGCAGGCTGGCGATCGGCGCGCCGGTGGCGGGCGCGGCGGATTGCTGGTTGCACGCGGCGAGCATCAGGCTCGTGGCGGCGGCGGTCAGGAGGATGTGGCGGTACGACATAGTGCTGAAACCCATCACAAGCTTCGCCGTTCCAAACGCGGCGTCGACAACATCACTTATTCAACATGAACGGGACCGGACCAGCGGGCCGCCCCCTCTGGTCATCACGAGATCGAGAGGCGGAAACAGCGTGATTGACAGCTGTAGTTTTCAGGTGAATATCACGAATGTAAATTATTTCTCGCCCGAGACATGAACCCGGGCGACGTCAGGGAGCAAGGCATGGTCATCCGTCAGGTCATCCCCTTCGGCTTCGAGGCGCGCGGACCGACCAACCGCATCCCGCCGCATCTGCGGCCTGCGATCGGCATTTCGATCGCCCTGCACCTCGCGGTCGCCGGCTATCTCGCCTACGCGAAGTTCAGCCCGCCGCACCTGACCCAACCGGACGAGACGCCGCCTGTGGTCATCGACATGTTCCACCCGGTAAAGCCCGAGCCGCCGCAGCCGGTCGAGAAGCCCAAGATCGTGCTGCACCCGCCCACGATCGGCGATCCGCCGCCGATCGCCACCCTGCCGGTCGATCCGCCGCCCTCCCGCACCGCGCCCGACAGCTTCAAGGTCGCCGAGGCCATCACCCCCCTTCAGCCGCCGCCCCTCGATCCGCCGCCCTCCGTCCGCCACGACCTGCGCAGCCCGACCTGGATCCGCAAGCCGACCGGCGAGGAGATGGCCAACGTCTATCCGGACCGCGCCCAGCGCATGGGCCTGAGCGGCGTGGCCACCCTCACCTGCGCGGTCACGGCCAGCGGCGCGGTGCGCGACTGCCAGGTCGCCGCCGAAACCCCCGTCGAGGCCGGCTTCGGCCCCGCCGCCCTGAAGCTCGCCCGCTTCTTCCGCATGAGCCCGCAGACCATGGACGGCCAGGCCGTGGATGGCGCGACCGTCAATATCCCAATCCGGTTCGCCCTGAAGTGACCTGACCGTCCACGGTCCCCCGGGGCTGGGCGTCGCGGCTATTTGCCAGCCGCGGCGCCCAGCTTCCGCGTCAGATACTCCGCCGTCGCGGTGTCCGCCTTCAGCCAGGAGTCGTAGCGCAGGAAGCCGTGGATCTCGTCGGGGATCACCAGTTCCTCGAAGTCCACGCCCTTCTTCTGCAGCCGGCGCGCCAGGTCGATGGTCTCGGCGAAGTGGACGTTGCGGTCGTCGTCGCCCTGGACCAGCAGCACCGGCGAGGTCCAGCTGGCGATGTCGGCGTCGGGCGAGGCCTTGAAGGCCGTCTCCAGCGCCTTGTCGAGATCGCCCTTCTCGTAGCGGTCGCTGCGCGCCCCGTACTGGCGGGCCACCGTGCGTGACCAGTCGTGGACCCCGTGGAAGTCGACGCCGGCCTTGAAGATGTCGGAGTTGCGCGCCAGGCCGAGCGCGGTCAGCAGGCCGCCGTAGGAGCCGCCCCAGATGCCGATCCGCTTGGCGTCGACGCCGGGGACCGCCTGCAGGAACCGCGCGCCGGACGCCACGTCCTGGTACTCCGACGACCCGGCCGCGCCGCCATGCTCGGCGTGCTGGAAATCCCAGCCGTAACCGATGCCCAGGCGATAGTTCACCGACAGCACGGTGAAGCCGTGCGCCGCCAGGTACTGGTTCATCGCGTAGCTGTTCGAATAGTAGTCCATGTAGGACCAGCCCAGCATCATCTGCCGGGGCGGCCCGCCGTGGACGAAGATCACCCCGGGCTGGTTCCTGACGCCCGGCGCCTGGAACAACTGGCCCTCGATGGTCAGGCCGTCCGGCGCCTTCCACGTCACCTTCTTCGGAACCACGAACCTCGCGCCGGCGAACTCCGGCGGCGGGGTCTGGCCCTCCAGCTGGCGGGCAGCCGCGCTGTAGGCCGTCATGACGTCGACCACCGGCGGGTTCTTGGCGTCGGCCTTGATGAAGGCCACACCGGTGGACAGCGCCGCGGGACTCCATTCGATCGCCGTGCCGCTACTCAGCACCATCGGCGGGCCGCCGTCGAAGCTGGCGCGATAGAGGTGGCGGCGCTGGTTGTCGTCGGGATCCTTGCCGGTGTTGGCGGAATAGATGATCGATCTGCCGTCGCGGGCCATGGCGACGTGCTCGACCATGAAGGCGCCGGGCGTCAGCAGCTTCGCCTCGCCGCCGGCGGCGGGGATCGAATACAGATGAGGCCAGTTGTCGGCTTCCGACAGGAAGACCAGCTTGCCATTGCCCGACCAGGCCAGGTTCGCCTGCCCCGCGACGTTGGGATAGGAGCCGTGCAGGTCCTCGCCGCTCTTCCAGACCCGCTTGCCGGCGCCGGTCGCCACCTCGGCCGTCCAGATCGACCAGGGCCGCGGCTGGCGCTCAAGGATCGGCCCGGGCTCGCCGCCCCGGCCCGGCTGACGCGTGAAGGCGATGGCCTTGCCGTCCGGCGCCCAGACCGGTTCGCGGTCGACGCCGGTCGAGGGCGCCAGCCATTCCAGCGGCTGCGCTTCGCCGGAAAACACCCCGATAAACCCATGGTCGCCGTCGCGCGCCGAGGAAAACGCGAGCTTGCCGCCGTCCGGCGACCAGGCGAGCTCGCTGTCCTTGCCGCGGTCGAAGAACAGTTTCTTAGCGGCCGTGCCGTCCAGCTTGGCGGTCCAGACCGCGCCCTCCTTCACATAGGCGAGTTCGCCCCGGACGGAGACCGCCGGCTCGTCGCCCTCGGCGATCTTCGCGGCGGGCTTGCCGCCCGTCGGGTCGGCGAGCCACAGGGTGACCTTCGGCTGCTCGGTCCCCTCCGCCGGATCGGGCGCCAGGTTGCCGGCGGCCGGCCAGTTGGCGTCATGGTCGCCGCCGCGCACGAAGACCAGCGTCTTGCCATCCGGGGAGAAGGTGAGCTGGGTCAGCTCCTGGCCATCGTCCTGGGTGAACTGCGTCACCTGCCTGGGCGTGAACGCCGGGCCGGACGCCGCCCAGACGTTGCGCACGCCCTTCTCCACCCGCACCCAGGCGATGACGTCGGCCTTCTGCGCGCTCACCAGGCCCAGCGTGAAGGGATAGGCGATGGCGTCGGCGACGCTGAAGCCATCCGCCGCCCGGGCGGCCGGCGCCCACAACAGCGCCGCGGCCGAAACCGCCGCAAGATATCCACGCATCTTCTTGTTCCCCCTCAATAACTCTTCGGCAGGCCGAGCACCCGCTCGGCGATGAAGTTGAAGATCATCTCGCGGCTGACCGGCGCCAGGCGCGGGATCATCGCCTCCCGGAAGTAGCGCTCGACGTCATATTCCTTGGCGTAGCCCATGCCGCCGTGCGCCATCACCGCCGCCTCGCAGGCCCGGAAACCCGCCTCACCGCCCAGATATTTCGCCGCGTTGGCCTCGGCCCCGCACTCGCGGCCGGCGTCGTAGAGGGCGGCGGCCTTGAAGGCCATCAGGTTGGCGGCCTCCAGCTCGGCCCAGCAGCGCGCCAGCGGATGCGCCACGCCCTGGTTCTGACCGATCGGGCGGCCGAACACCACGCGCTCCTTGGCGTAGGCCGCCGCCTTCTTCAGCGCCGCGCGGCCCAGGCCGACGGCCTCGGCGCCGATCAGCACCCGCTCCGGGTTGAGCCCCTCCAGCAGGTAGTAGAAGCCCTTGCCCTCCTCGCCCACCAAGGCGTCGGCCGGCACGGTCAGGTCGTCGATGAACACCGAGTTCGACTCCACCGCCTTGCGCCCCATCTTGGGGATCGGCGTCGCGGTGATCTTCTCGCGGTCGAAGTCGACGTAGAACAGGCTGATCCCGTCGGTGGCCTTTTTCACCTCGGCGCGCGGCGTGGTGCGCGCCACGATCAGCATCTTGGTCGCCCGCTGCGCCATGGTGGTCCACATCTTGCGGCCGCGGATGACATAGCCCTCGTTGGTCCGCGTGGCCTGGGTGGTGAGGCTGGTGGTGTCGAGGCCGGCGTCCGGCTCGGTGACGCCGAAGCACATCTTGTCCTCGCCGGCGATCAGCCGGGGAATGAGCTTCTGCTTCTGCTCGGCGGTCCCGAACTTCACCAAGGGCATGGGGCCAAAGATGTTCAGGTGCAGGGCGCTCGCGCCCGAAAAGCCCGCGCCGCTCTCGGCCACAGCCTGCATGGCGATCGCGGCCTCGGTGACGCCCAGGCCGGAGCCGCCCAGCTCCACCGGCATGGCGGCGCCCAGCCAGCCGGCCTGCGCCATCGCCGCCACGAAGGCCTCCGGGAACTCGCCGGTCTCGTCGGTGCGCCGCCAGTAGGCCGCGTCGAAGCGCTCGCAGAGGCGCAGCACGCCCTGCCGAATCGCCTCCTGCTCGTCGGTGAACCAGAAGCCGTTCATGGCGCCGTCGTCCTCTCTCTGGCCGCGCCGAACCTGCCCGGATCGAGCCGCGCCGCATAGGGACCAGAGTCAGCGCCCGTCACGCAAGCGGTCGCGACCCGGGCGACCAGCGGCGCCAACAGCCAGCCGTTGCGCCGCGCGCCCACCGCCAGGATGACGCCGCTCGCCTGCGAGGGGCCGACCATCGGCAGGCCGTCGGCAGTCGCCGCCCGCACCCCGGCGGAGATCGCGAAGGTTGCGTCCGCCAAGCCCGGGAACAGCCGACCGGCCGCCTCGACCAGGGGCTGGAGGCTCGCCGGATCGATCGCCGTGTCGTTGCGCCCAGCCTCCATGGTCGCCCCGACCGCGAGGCCGTCCGCGCCCGGCACGGCGTAGCAGGCCTCGCCGCGCAAGCTCATCCGGCCGCCGCGTTCGGCCAGGAACGCCAGGATCTGCCCCTTGATCGGCGTCAGCGTCGAAAGTTCCGGCGCCACGCCCGCGAGGCCCTGCCCCGCGCCGCTGGCGACCACCAGCCAGTCGGCCTCGCCGCGCCCATCGGCGGCTTCCGTGCGGAACACGACGCCCGCGGCCTCGGCCGCCGCGCGCAGGGCGGCCAACGCCGGTCGCGGCTCCAGCCGCCAGTCCTCGCGCACCAGCACGCCTTCCAGCCCTGGCGCCACGCCCGGCGCCATCTCCTCCAGCATGGCGCGCGGCATGTCGGCGCCGCGCATCCCGAGCCCGGCGAGCCTCGCCCTGATTAGCGCCAGCCAGGCCTCGCCGCCCGCCGCCACCGTCCCCGAGCGGTCGAGCGCGACGCCCGCGCGCTGCGCCAGCGCCGGCCAGAGGTTGCGCGCCGCCAGCAGCAGGTCGAGGTCGCCGGCCGTCCCGTCGTCCAGCGCCGCCTCGAACACCGGGGCCAGCATGCCGGCCGCCACCGAGGACGCTTGCGGCGCGTTCGCCGGATCGCAGACCGTCACCGCGCAGCCGGCGTCGGCCAGCGCCAGCGCGCTCGCCAGTCCCAGCGCGCCGGCGCCGGCCACGGTCACCTTGGGGCCCCTATTCATCCGTCTAACGAGCCGCCCGGCTGAAGAAAATCAAGCGGAACCGGGGCCGCGTGGAGGGGTTCAGGCTGGAACGAGGGGCGCATCGCCCCGAACCCCGTCAACGGAGCATCCCCATGGCCACCGCAGCCCCTTCCGCAGCCGGCAAGAAGGCCCCCGCGGCCAAGGCCAAGTCCACCAAGGGGCCCGACGCCGTCGCGCTGCTGAAGGCCGACCATCGGGCGGTCGAAAAGCTGTTCAGCCAGTTCGAGAAGGCCAAGAACGACGAGCGCCGCAAGGCGCTGGCCGACCGGATCTGCCTGGAGCTGCGCGTGCACATGCAGATCGAGGAACAGATCTTCTATCCCGTCAGCCGCGAGTACCTGAAAAACGAGGACATCGTCGACGAGGCGGTGGTCGAGCACGCCGCCGCCCGCGACCTGATGGACGAGATCGAAGCCATGCGGCCCGGCGAGGAACTCTACGACGCCAAGATGACCGTGCTCGAGGAACAGATCGAGCACCATGTCGAGGAGGAGGAAGAGGACTACTTCCCCAAGGTCAAGAAGACCGACATGGACCTGAAGGCCGTCGGCACGCGCATGGCCGCGCTGAAGGAACAGCTCCTGGCCAAGATCGACGCCGGCCAGATCAGCGCGGTGCATTAGGCGCCTGCGCGGCTTGCAGTTGCACGCCCGGCGGCCCTTGATGGGCGCATGACCGCTCTCGTCACCGTCCGCTACGAACAGCACGCCCGTGGACGCATCGCCTATGTCTGCGTCGACAACGCCAGGAAGCTGAACACCCTGTCGTCAGCGGTGATGGGCGAGTTCGTCGACCTGTTCCACGGTCTGGCCGCGGACCTGGCCCTGCGCGCCGTGGTGCTGACCGGCGCCGGGGACAAGGCGTTCATCGGCGGCGCCAACATCGACGAGATGGCCGCCATCGAAGGCCCCGCGCAGGGCCGCGCCTTCATCCAGAAGGTGCATGCCTGCTGCCAGGCGATCCGCGACACGCCGGTCCCGGTGATCGCGGCGATCAACGGCTGGTGCCTGGGCGCGGGGCTGGAGGTCGCCGCGGCCTGCGACATGCGGCTGGCCGCGGACACCGCCCGGTTCGGCATGCCGGAGGTCAAGCTCGGCATCCCCTCGGTGGTGGAGGCGGCCCTGCTGCCCTCGCTGATCGGCTGGGGCCGCACGCGGCGCATCCTGATGACCGGCGAGACCTTCGGGGCCGCCGAGGCGCTGGCCTGGGGCCTGGTCGAGGAGGTCCACTCGCCCGCCCTGCTGTTCGCGGCGATCGAGGACCTGCTAGACAAGCTGCTGGAGGCCGAACCCCGCGCCGTGCAGATCCAGAAGGCCCTGATCCGCGCCTGGGAGGACCTGCCGCTCAGCCAGGCCATCGCCGCCGGCGTCGACGCCTTCGAGGACGCCTGGACCACCGACGGGCCCCGGGACGCCATGGCCCGCTTCCTGGCCGCGCGCGCGGCGGCCAAGCCCAGCTAGGCCGCCGCGCCCCAGCCCTGGTGCCATTCCGGCTCGCCGGCGTAGCGCTCGGCCAGGAAGTCCACGAACACCCGCACCTTGGCCGCCAGGTGGCGCGCGTGCGGATAGACCGCGTGCACATGGATCAGCTGGGCCTCGTAGGCGCAGAGCAGCGGCGTGAGGCGCCCGGCCCGCAGGTCCTCCGCCGCCGCGAAGGCCGGCGTGCGGGTGATCCCCAGGCCCCGCCTGGCCGCCGCCACGCAGGCGTCGGCGCCGCCGAATTTCAACCGACCGTGCACCCGGACGTCGTAGCTCTCGCCGCCCTCGCCGTAGGTCCAGACGGTGGGGTCGCGCATGTTGTTGTCGAGGATGGCCTCGTGCTTCGCCAGGTCCTGCGGCGTCTGCGGCATGCCGGCGCCCTGCAGGTAGTCCGGCGAGGCGCAGGTCACCAGGCGCACCGCCGCCAGCTTGCGCGCGATCACCGAGGAGTCCGCCAACTGACCGATGCGCACGCCGACATCGAAGCCCTCTTCCACCAGATTGACCATCCGGTCGGTGGAGGAGACGTCGAGCGACACCTCCGGATAGGCCGCCGCGAAATCCAGCAGGGCCGGCGTCAGCTGGTTCACGCCGAACGAGACCGGGGCTGAGATCTTGAGCAGGCCGCGCGGCCCGCTCTGGTCGCGCACCGAGCCGTCCAGGGCCTCGAAGTCCTCCATCAGGCTGCGCGAGCGTTCCAGATAGGCGCGGCCGGTGTCGGTCAGCGAGACGTCCCGTGTGGTGCGGTTCAAGAGCCGCGCGCCCAGCCGGTTCTCCAGCCGCGCCACCAGCTTCGACACCTGGGCGCTGGAGACGCCCAGGCGCCGCGCCCCCTGCGTGAAGCTGCGCGCGTCGGCCACGGCGGCGAAGGCGTTGATCTCATCGAACCGGTCCATGGGGCGCTCGCGGATTACTTCCTGATCGGAAACATAATTGTGCGTTCAAGCCGGATTATCAACGCCGGAGGATGGGCGCACTTAACGGTCACACCATTCAGAAGGGACCAACGCCATGTCCAAGCCCCGCAAAGTCGCCGTCATCGTCGGCAGCCTCCGCAAGGAATCCTTCAGCCGCAAGCTGGCCAAGGCGATCGCCGCCACCGCGCCGGCGAACCTCAGCTTCGACTTCGTCGAGATCGGCGCCCTGCAGCACTTCAACCAGGACCTCGAGGCGACGCCCACCGCCGAATGGACCGCCTTCCGCGAGCAGGTGAAGGCCGCCGACGCGGTGCTGTTCGTAACGCCGGAGTACAACCGCGGCCTGCCGGGCGTGCTGAAGAACGCCATCGACGTGGGCTCGCGCCCCTACGGCGCCAGCGTCTGGAACGGCAAGCCGGCCGCGGTGGTCAGCAATTCGCCGGGCGCCATCGGCGGCTTCGGCGCCTACCACCAGCTGCGCCAGTCGCTGGTGTTCCTGAACATGCCCACCGTGAACCAGCCGGAGACCTATGTCGGCGGCGTGGCGGCGATGTTCGACGAGGGTGGCGAACTGATCAACGAGGCGACGCGCGAGTTCCTCATCGGCTTCGGCCAGGTCTTCGCCGACGGCATCGAGCGCTACGCGGCCTAGGCGCCATGACGCTTCCCACCCTGTTCATCCCGCACGGCGCGGGGCCCTGTTTCTTCATGGACTGGACCCGCGGGCCGGCCGACACCTGGGACAAGACCGCCGCCTGGCTGAAAGGCCTGGTGGCGGACCTGCCCGAGCGGCCCAAGGCGATCCTGGTGGTCTCCGGCCACTGGGAAGAGCCGGTGTTCACCGTAGGATCCTCACCTAAGCCACCGATGCTGTTCGACTATTACGGCTTCCCCGAGGAAACCTATCGCCTGCGCTTCGACGCGCCCGGCTCGCCGGCTCTGGCGGCGCGGGTCCGCCAGCTGCTGGGCGCCGCAGGCTTCCCGACGGCGCAGGACGGCGAGCGCGGCTACGACCACGGCGTCTTCGTGCCTCTGCTGCTTTCAACCCCCGAGGCCGACATTCCGGTGGTCCAGCTGTCCCTGCGCGCCGATCTGGATCCGCAGGCGCACCTGGCCGCCGGCCGCGCGCTCGCGCCCCTGCGCGACGAAGGCGTGCTGATCGTGGGGTCGGGCATGAGCTGGCACAACATGCGCGGCTTCAGCCCGGCCTTCACCGCCAAGTCGCAGGCCTTCGACGCCTGGCTGGGCGAGGCCATCGCCGACCCGGCCCGTCGCGATGAAGCGCTGCGCCACTGGGACCAGGGGCCTTACGCCCGCGAGGCTCACCCGCGCGAAGAACACCTGGCCCCGCTGTTCGTCGCCGCCGGCGCGGCTGAGGGCGAACCCGGACGCACAGCCTTCCGCGATGTGGCGATGGACGTGGCGCTCAGCGGCTACGAATTCGGCTGAGCCCTAGGCCGCGGCCGAGGCCGAGGCTTCCGCGACCGCCTTGCGGCGGGCGTCCAGCGCGGCCTCGATCGCCTCGAACAGGCGCGCGGCCTCGATGGGCTTAGCGACGAAGCCATCCATGCCGGCTTCCGAGTATTCCGCCACCTGGTGGGCCATGGCGTTGGCGGTCAGCGCGATGATCGGCGTGCGCGCCAGGTTTGCGGCCCGCTCGCGGGCGCGGATCATGCCTGTGGCGGTGGGCCCGTCCACCTCGGGCATCTGCACGTCCATCAGGATCATGTCCCAGGGCTCGCTCGCCCAGGCCTCGACGGCTTCGCGGCCGTTGCCCACGATCGTCGGCTCGATGCCGACCTGCGCCAGGAGGGTGCGCAGGACCAGCTGGTTCATGCCGTTGTCCTCGGCCGCGAGGATGCGGATCGCGGCGGCGTCGTCCATCATCGCCGTCGGCTCCCCGGCGACGCGCGCTGTCCGCTCCGGCGCGTCGGCGATCCGCTCCAGCGGCAGCTCGACGGTGAAGGTCGCGCCCTGGCCCGGCGCGCTTTCGACGCCGATCTCGCCGCCCATCATCGCCGCCAGGTCCTGGCAGATCGAGAGCCCCAGGCCCGTGCCGCCATAGCGCCGCGTCGTCGAGGCGTCGGCCTGCTCGAACTTGCGGAAGAGGCCGGCGAGCTTCTCCGGGGCGACGCCGATGCCGGTGTCGGCCACGCGCAGCCGCAGGCGCCGGCCGCGCCGCGACAGGGTCACCTTGACGCCGCCCTTGCCGGTGAACTTCAGGCCGTTGGAAATCAGGTTGTAGAGAATCTGACGAACCCGAACGCTGTCGCCGATGTAGACGCCGCGCGCAGCCGGCTGGATGTTCAGGGTCAGCCCCAGCCCCTTGGCCTGGGCGGTGGCGGCGAACGCGCTCAGCGCGCCCTGCACGGTCTCCTCCAGGTCGAACTCGGCGTGTTCCAGCTCCAGCTTGCCGGCCTCGATCTTGGAGAGGTCCAGCACGTCGTTGAGGATCGCCAGCAGGCTCTCGCCCGACTGCCGGATCACGTCCAGCCGATCGCGCTGCTCGGTGTCTAGGGTTCCCGTCGCCATGGCCTGGGCCATGCCGAGCACGCCGTTCAGCGGCGTGCGGATCTCGTGGCTCATGGTCGCGAGGAACGCCGACTTGGCGCGGGTGGCGGCCTCGGCCTCCTCCTTGGCCTGGACGAGCGCCCGCTCGGCGGCCTTGCGGTCGGTGATGTTCTGCAGCGCGCCGATCATCCGCAGCGGCTTGCCCTCGTCGGTCGTCAGGTAGCTTACCGCGCCCTGCACCCAGACTTCCTTGTCGTCCGAACGGCGGACCCGGTATTCGGGGCGGTAGGGCGCGCCCTCCTCCTGGTGACGGCGCCACTCCTCCCTGACCCGCGGCAGGTCGCGCTCGTCGATCGTCGACCAGATGTCGCCGGCGAGCTTCTTGTAGTCGAAGGGATCGGTGTAGAAGTCCGCCTCCGCGCCGATGGTGATCAGCTCGTGGCGGCGGAAATCCAGTTCCCATACATGCATGTTGGCGATCTCGATCGCCAGCCGCAGGCGCTCCTCCGACCGCTCGGTGCGCTCCAGGGCGGAGACCATGTCGGTCACATCGTGCGAGGTGATGATCAGCCCACCGACGTCGCCGGCGGCGTCGCGCCAGGGCGTCAGCTCGACCTGCAGCCAGATCGCCGAGCCGTCGCCGCGCAGATATTCCACGCGGTCGGCGCGCACCGCCTCCCCGGCCAGGCAGCGGTCGTAGACCGGGCGCCATTTCTCATAGGTCGTGGGGAACAACTCGTAGAGCGAGTGGCCGATCACCTCCCGGTCGGTGAACTGGCGGCTTTCGATCCAGCGGGGGCTCGCGGAGACGACGCGCATCTCCTTATCGGTCATCACCAGCGACAGCGGCGCGGTCTGGATGATCTGGGTGACCATGCGCTGGGCGACATCGTTTTCGCGGCGGGCGGCTTCACGGGCGATCTTCGCCTGCACCCGGCTCCATTCGTCGGCGACCCCATCGGCGAGATCCTGCAGCCGGTCGGCGAGCTCCTGATCGAACGGCCGCGGCGTCAACCCGGCCACGGCGAAGGCGCCGGGGATCGAGCCGTCTTCCAGGCGGATCGGAGCGGCGGCGTAGAAGCGGACGTGGGGCGGGCCCTTGACGTTGCGGCGCTCGCGGAAGCGGGGATCCTGGCTGGCGTCGGCGACCCACATCGCCTCGCCGCTGTCGACGATCAGCTGCGCCACCGGCGCGTCGGCCGGCGCCTCGCCCGTCGGGTTGTGGCTGCGCCAGGCTTCGCCCCCGTTCACCAGGACGACGGACGCCTCGACGTCGCGGAACAGCGTGCGGGCAAGCCGCCGCGCGCGATCGAACACCGGCCCGGACTGCTCCAAACCACTCGACCTATAGGGACGGCTCTCGACGGCCATGCTTCCCCCGGGGACCCGGATTATTCCGCTTTCCCAGAACGTTGCCCCGCGACGGGTTAAGAAAGGGCTCTAACCGCCGGCGACTACGCGGGCCGATGCAACCATCTGGTGCAGGACGATGCCGCTGGCTGTGGCGACGTTGAGGGAATCGAAGCCGCCGGCCATCTCGATGCGCACGGTCTGCGCCTGGGCCAGCACCGCGGCCGGCAATCCTGGCCCCTCCGCGCCGAACAGCACGGCCCGGCGCGGCGCGGCCCCAACCTGCGACAATTCGACAGCTCCGCCGGGCGAAAGCGCCATGACCGCGAACCCCTCCGCCACCAGCCGCGCCGCCAGCGCGCCTGCTGATCCGGCGCGGGCGAAGGGCGTGGTCAGCGCCGCCCCGACCGAGACCCGGATGGCCTTGCGGTAGAGGGGATCGCAGCAGTCGTCGTCGAGCAGGACGGCGTCGGCGCCGAAGGCGGCGGCGTTGCGGAACAGGCCGCCCATGTTGTCATGATTGGCGATCCCGCAGAGCCCGACCACCAGCGCCCGCTCCGGAAGCGCCGCCAGCATTGCGTCCAGCCCCGGCTCCGCCCGCACACCGGCCGCCAGCACGCCTCGGTGGATCGGAAAGCCCACCACCGCATCCATCACCGCCTGCCCCGCCGCATAGACCTCGACTCCCGGCGGCAGGGCCGCCAGCAGGGGCTCCAGCGCCGCCACGCGCTTCTGCGCGACCAGCACCGAGCGCAGCGGGTGGCGGCCGCGCGCGATCAGCTTTTCCAGCACCACCACGCCCTCGGCGATGAAGCCGCCGTTTCGGCCCACTAGGTCACGCTCGCGCACCTGGCGGTAGTCGGCCAGCCGCGGGTCGTCGGGATCGTCGATGGCGGTGGCGGGGACCATGGCCGCTTCTGTCACGTCAGCGTGTGCGGCTCCAGGCGCCCGCGAAGTTGACGCTCCCGTCATTTCGCGATCTATACACTGCTAAAATCGGAGAGCGCATCATGGCTGACGGCAACCTGGCGAACCTCGCCCAGATCCAGGGCCAAGCCCGCGACGAGGCCTATGCGACCCCGCTGGAGCTCCTGAACCCGGCCCAGCCGAAGCTCTTCCAGGCCGACGCCATGTGGCCGATCTTCGAGCGCCTGCGCGCCGAGGACCCGGTGCACTACACCGCCGAGCACGAGTTCGGGCCCTATTGGTCGATCACCAAGTACAACGACATCATGGCGGTGGACACCAACCACCAGCAGTTCTCGTCGGACTTCAAGATCGGCGGCATCAACATCGCCGGCGGCCAGTCGAACATGGACCCGCTGCCCATGTTCATCGCCATGGACCCGCCCAAGCACGACGTGCAGCGCAAGGTGGTGAGCCCCGCGGTCTCGCCGATGAACCTGCAGGTCATGGAGCCCCTGATCCGCGAGCGGGCCGCCAAGATCCTCGACGGCCTGCCGATCGGGGAAGAGTTCGACTGGGTCGACCTGGTCTCCAAGGAACTCACCGGCATGACGCTGGCGACGCTGTTCGACATGCCCCAGGAGGACCGCCGCCAGCTGGTCTACTGGTCCGACGTGGTCACCGCCGCCCCCGGCCAGGGCCTGATCGACAGCCTCGAGCAGAAGATGGCGATCTTCGTCGAGTACCACGCCTATTTCACCGAGCTCTGGAACCAGCGGGTGAACGCGCCGCCCAGAGGCGACCTGATCTCCATGCTGGCGCACGGCGAGGCGACGCGGAACATGGAGCCGCGCGAGTATTTCGGGAACATCGTGCTCTTGACCGTCGGCGGCAACGACACCACCCGCAACACCATCTCGGGCTCGGTCCTGGCGCTCAACCAGAACCCCGATCAATACGCCAAGCTGCGCGCCGACCCCGGCCTGATCCCGTCCATGGTCTCCGAGACCATCCGCTGGCAGACCCCGCTCGCCCATATGCGCCGCACCGCGATCGAGGATGTCGCGTTCCGGGGCAAGACCATCAGGGCCGGCGAGAAGGTCATCATGTGGTACGTCTCGGGCAACCGCGACGACGAGGTGATCGACAATCCGAACGCCTACATCATCGACCGCGAGCGGCCACGCACCCACATCTCCTTCGGCTTCGGCATCCACCGCTGCGTCGGCAACCGGCTGGCCGAACTGCAGCTGAAGATCATCTGGGAAGAGATCCTGGCCCGCTTCCCGACCATCGAGGTCGTGGGCGAACCCAAGCGGGTCTATTCGACCTTCGTGAAGGGCTACGAGACCCTGCCGGTGATCATCCCGACGCGGAACTAAGCGCCGTCAGCCAGCGCGTCCTTAGCCGCCGGAGCCTTGGGCGCGGTCGCGGATCCACTGCGAGAAGACCCATTTCTCCCCCGAGGTCGGCGGCTCGCCGGCGTGCAGGCTCATGGGATCGACGGCGTTGGCGCGGTCGACGTTGGCGAACATCACCCCATCGCCCGTGCGCGCCCGCACCTCGATCCCGGCCCTTGGAAACGCGGTCTCGCCGCCCTCGTAGCCGTCGTTGAGGTAGATCAGCGCCGTCAGGACGCGCTGGCCGTGCGCGGCCACGTCCTTCGCATAGCCCGGCTGGGAGACATCCAGGTAGTCGTAGTGCCGCCCAAAGGTCTGACCGACGGCGTAGTGGAGCAGCTGCGGCGGCTCCAGCGCGCCGAGCGGAACATTGGCGGCGGCGGCGATCCGCGCCCGCGCCAGCACGGTGACCAGGTCGACGTCGACGATGCTGAGCTCGAAGGCGGAGTTGGTGCGCGCCGCGTCGATCGCCGCGCCGCCGGTCCTGGCGTCATAGACCTGCGCCTGGGTCAGCCGCGCCCTGCCGATCCCGATCAGCCAGGCGCAAACTTCGGGCGAGACGAAGCCGTCGAGCATGCGGATGCGCGGCGCCTCGCAGATCGGCCGCCGGACGGGCGGCGCGGTCCAGGCGGCGATATCTATTCCCTGCGCGAGCCTGGCCCAGCCGTCCTGCGCGTCCGGTTGGCCGCCCAGCAACCGCAGCTGTCCCCGCGCGCCCTCCGAGCCCCGCTCGGCCGCCAGCGCCAGCAGTTCCAGCGCCCGGGGCCAGTTCGGCGGCGCGTCGACGCCCATGCCGGCCAGGGCCGCCAGGATCGCCGTCGCGTCGGCCCCGCCCAGCTCGCTGGCCCGCGACAGCTCGGCGATACCCTGGCTCGGCGCGAGCGGGGCGTCCCGGCCGGTCAGCAGCTGCGTCCCACGCAGCGTCAGGGCGTCGATCTCGCTCACCTGTCCTCCAGGGTCTCGCGCACGCGCACGATCACCGACTGGCTGGCCGTGGCCATCAGTTCGCCGTCCTCGGCAAACAGGTACATGGCCCCGTGGCCGAAGCCGCCGTGGACGCCCAGGATGCGGATATCGCAGAGCACCCATTCGGTGGGCACGATCCGGCGGATGCGCAGCGTGTTGTCCAGGCTGTTGCCCCCGGCGTTCTTGCCCAGCGCGTTGCCGATTCCGGACGGCACGTGGTCGGCGATGATCGCCAGCATCGGCGCATCGATGGCGAAGTCGCCGATCGGCTTGATCCATAGCAGGAGCCGGCCGTCCGGCTCCGGCGCGCCGGCCCGGTCGAAGCCGTAACGGCCCTTGGCGACCCGAATCTCCATGCGGCTGTGCAGGCCATAGCCGGCCTGGCGCCAGTGCTCGCCGGGCTCACAATCCTGCGGCGGCGGAACCTCGGGCATGGCCAGCCACTGCTGCGAGATCTCGCTCGGGCGCGAACCCAAGGCGGCGTTGACCGTGACGATCTCCTTGTCGCCCACGTGGCTGATCACCCGGGCCTGGCTGTTGTACTTGCCCGCGGTCGGGACCCAGACGTCCAGGTCCACCACGCTCGGCGGCTTGGCGTAGGAGAGGTACTGGGCTGTCGCCCAGATCACCGGGCGCCCGGTGGTGCCTTCCATGGCCGCGATGGCCGAGGCCAGGCCGATCCCGCCGAACATGAACAGGTCGTCCTGGCGGCCCACGCAGACGTCGGGCGTCAGCGGCAGGTACCAACGGTGCGGATTGTGCGTGGCGCGCAGGTCGAAGAAGAGCGGTTGCATCCGCCTTCATGGCCCCGCGGGCCTTAGCTTCGCAAGGCGCCCTCAAAACGCCGATGGCCGCGCCCGCCGAAGCGGACGCGGCCCAGCCCTAGGTCAGGCGCGGCGATCTAGCGGTAGTTCGATCGCCCCTGGTCCCGATCGCGGCCCCCGTCGCGGCCGCGGCCCTGGTCCTGGCCGCGATTCCAATCGCGATGGTCCCGGTCGCCGCCGCGGTATGCGTAGCGGGTCTCGTAACCGCCGCCGTAGTAGGCCGGCGCGGCGTAATAGCCGCTGACGTAAGCGGGTTCGGCATAGGCGGGCTCGACGTAAGCAGGTTCGGCGTAGTAGCCGCTGGCGTAGGCCGGCTGGGCGTAGACGGGGGCGGCATAGCCCTGGCGGTAGCCCTGGTCGCCGCAGGACTGCGCCGAGCTGCGGCCGATGCTGTTGCCGATCAGGGCGCCGGCGACGCCGCCGATGGCCGCACCGCCTGCACGCCCGCCATGGTGGGCGGCGAGGTTGGAGCCGAGCACAGCGCCGGCGATCCCGCCGAGGATCGTTCCGGCCGCGCCGTTGCTGCGCTCAACCTGGCGGCAGTCGTTGGCGTAGCCATAGCCCGGCTGGGCGAAGCTGGGGGTGGCGATGGCGCCGGCCGCCAGGGCGGCGATCACGGCGCCGGAAATTGCGGCGGTCTTCATATCTGACTCCAGTCCTTTGTGAGGGCGAGGCCGAAGGGTCGGCGCCGCTCATGGACTGGAATTTGAACCTGCGGCGCTGAACCGGGTCTGAGGCGCCCGTTATCTGCGGTTCAGACGCCGCGGTCGTTCGCCCGCCGCCTTCGCAAGACCGCGAACGACCCTATATGGACGCCATGAACGCCCAAGCCTCCTCCAAGACCCTCAAGGCCCTGCACACCGCTCAGCGCGACGACATCGGCGACCTGGTCACCCGCCGCCCGGTGCCGGGCCCCGGCCTGGCGCAGGTCGACCCGTTCCTGTTCCTCAACCACCACGGTCCGCAGACCTACGGGCCGAACAACGCCGGCCTGCCGTTCGGGCCGCACCCGCATCGCGGCTTCGAGACCGTGACTTTCATCCTGGAAGGCGAACTCGCGCACCGCGACAGCGCCGGCCACGAGAGCATCATCAAGGCCGGCGGCGTGCAGTGGATGACCGCGGGCTCCGGCCTGGTCCACGCCGAGGTCTCGCCGGAGGGCTTCCTGCGCGACGGTGGGCCGCTGGAGCTGCTGCAGCTGTGGGTCAACCTGCCGGGCCATCTGAAGATGACGCCGCCGCGCTATGTCGGCCTGCAGGCCGATCAGATCCCCGCTGTCGCCGTCGACAAGGGCCAGGCGACGGTGCGGCTGATCTCGGGGACGTGGGGCGGCCACACCGGCCCGATCCCCTCGCTCACCGGCGTCTTCATGAGCACCATCGAACTCGCCGCCGGCGGCAAGGCCGGGTTCGGCTCGCTGAGCGGGCGCAACGTCTTCCTCTACGTGATCTCCGGCGAAGTGCGGGTGAACGGCCAACCGACGCCGGCCTGGACGCTGGCCGAACTCGACCTGGCCGGGGACAGGCTGGAGATCGAAGCGGGCAAAACGGGCGCGCGGGTGCTCTTCGGTCACGCCGAGCCGATCGGCGAGCCGGTCTTCGCGCACGGCCCCTTCGTGATGAACACGCGCGAGGAAATCGTCGAGGCGATTCGCGACTACAACGCCGGCCTCTTCGACAACGTGAGCGCCTAGTCCCTCAGGGCGGCGGAGATGGCGGCGAGGCCGGCTTCGAGGTCCTGCGCCGTCGGCCAGCCGTAGCCCACCCGGAAATAGCGGTCCGGCTGCTCGAACCAATGCCCGGGGCCGACATAGGCGCCGTGGTCCTCCAGCAGGCGGCGATAGAAGCCTTCCGTCCCGCCGGCCGGCTCGGCGGTCATCCGCGGGAAACAGACCACGCCGCCGCTGGGCTTCACCCACTCCAGGCCGTCCTCGCCCTCCATCCAGGCGCTGACCGTCGCCAGGCGCCGCCGCATCTCGACGAGGCGCGGCGCCAGGATCGTGGCGCGCTTCTCCATCACCTGCTCGGCGACCCATTCGTCCATGACGCTGCCGCAGATGCTGATCTGCTCGCTGGCGGCGAGGAAGATCTCCTGCAGCGCCTTGTCCTTGGTGATCAGCCAGCCGATGCGGATGCCGGGCACGCCATAGGCCTTCGACAGCGACGACACGCCGATCACATGCTCGCCCAGCGAGGCCGCCGGCGGCAGCGGCCCTTCGAACGACAGATCGCGGTAGGTCTCGTCCACCAGCAGGCGGCAGCCGTGGCGGCCCGACAGGTCGACCAGCCCGCGCAGCTCCGCTTCGCTCAGCATCACCCCGGTCGGATTGTGCGGACAGGTGACGCTGATCAGTCTGGTCGCCGGGGTCAGCGCCTTGGCCACCCTATCCAGGTCGATACGGAAGCCCTCCTCGAAAGCCAGGTCGATATGCGTGGTCTTGCAGCCGATCGCGCGCGGCGTCTCCAGATTGGTCGCGTAGTTGGGCCGGATCACCACCAAGTGGTCCGACGGACCCAGCAGGGAGGTCGCGATGATGAACAGCGCCCCGGCCGCGCCCGTGGTCACCAGCACATCGTCCGCCGACAACCCCTGCCCGTCCGCGGCGATCAGCTCACGCAGCCGCGCGCGTCCGCGGTGTTCGCCATAGAGCAGCGGCATGTCGGGGATGGTCAGGCCGAGGTCCGACAGCGACTGATCGGCCACCGAACTTTCCGACAGATTGTAGCGGATACGCGCGTAGCCGTACTCCTCCGGGCTCTCCACCTCGATCGGCATTCGGACGTAGCGCAAAACTTCAGTCTCCTAGCTTCGGGTGAACACCGGGGCCTTGCGTTCGCGGAAGGCGGCGACCGCGGCGTGGTGGTCGTTGGACTTGCGCAGCACCCTAAGCTCCGGCGCGGCGATCTTGCCCCAGTCCTGCGGCGACAGGTCCAGCGCGCGGTTCGACGTGCGCTTGGTGGCTTCGACCGAGAGCGGCGCGCGGCTGGCGATGCGTTCGGCGAGCGCGATGGCGGCGCCGCGCAGGTCGCCCGGCGCATGCAGGCCGGTCACCAGGCCGTAGCGCTCGGCGGTCTCGGCGTCGTGCGGCAGGCCGGTCAGCAGCATGGCCTTGGCGCGGGAGACGCCGATCAGCCGGGGCAGCCGGTAGGTCGAGGCCATCAGCCCGACATTGACGCCGGCGCAGACGAACTTCGCCTCGGTCGAGGCCAGCCGGATGTCGCAGCAGCAGGCCAGCTCGAACCCGCCGCCGACGCACCAGCCGTTGACCGCCGCCACCACCGGGACCCGCGTCGCCTCCAGCCGGTCCAGCAGCCGCCCAAACCCCGCCAGGTCCTCGCCGCCCGGCCCGACGTTCTTCAGGTCGTCGCCGGCGCAGAAGGCGCGGCCCTTGCCGGTGACGATCAGGCAGCGGAGCGCGTCGTTGGTCTCCACCTGGTCCAGCGCCTCCATGAAGGTCTGGCGCATCTCGACGCCCAGCGGATTCATCGGCGGGTTGTCGATCTCCAGCAGGACGACCGCCTCGCTGACCGGATGCACATGGACCGCGCCGCTCATGCGGAAACCTCGCTCTTGCGTTCTGTGGCCGCCGCGCCCTGGGAGACGAGGGCGTCGATGTCGGTTGGCGAGAAGCCGGCCTCGGCCAGCACCTCGCGGGTGTGTTCGCCGACCTCGGCCGGGCCGCGGGTGAGTTCGACGGGGGTGTCGTGCAGCTTGATCGGGGTGCGCACGAAGCGGCGGCCGGCGACCTCAGTCAGCAGGCCTCGCGCCTTGATCTGCGGGTCGTCCCAGGCCTGGGCGAGGTTGTTGAGCGGGCCCGCCGGCACGCCGACCGCCTCCAGCTTCAGAACCCAGTTCGCGCTTGTATCGCGCCCCAAGATTCCCTCCAGGCGCGCCTGCAGGGCGTCGCGGTTCTGCATCCGTGCGGCGGGGCTGTCGAAACCCGCTTCTCCCGCCAGGTCCGGCTCCCCAAGCGCCTCGCAGAACCGCTTCCACAGCCGCTGAGAATTGACCCCGACCACCATATGGCCGTCGGCTGTCTTCAGCGCCTCATAGGGCGCAGCGAGCCGGTGGCGCGTGCCGGTACGGGACGGCAGGTCGCCGCTGGTGAGGAATCGGCCGGTCTCCCAGATCGTCGCCGCCATGGCGGATTCGAACAGCGAGCTCTCCACGTGCTGGCCCTTGCCCGTGGTCTGCCGGCTCTGCAGCGCAGCCAGCACCCCAATGGCCCCGAACAGGCCGGCGTTCAGGTCGCTGATCGGGACGGCTGTGGAGCATGGAACCTCGCTCCCCGGTTCGCCCACGAAGCTCATCAACCCGCTCATCGCCTGGGCGATCAGGTCGAAGCCGCCGCGCTCGCGATAGGGGCCGTCACCGCCGAAGCCGGAGACCGAGCAATAGACCAGCCGCGGATTGATCTTCGACAGCTCGGCATAGCCCAGGCCCATGCGATCCAGCGATCCCGGCCGGTAGTTCTCCACGAAGACGTCGGCGGTCTTGGCGAGCGTTCGCACCACGTCCGCGCCGCCCTTCGTGCTGAGATCCAGCGCGATGGCGCGCTTGTTGCGGTTGACGAAGTCGTAGGCGCGGAAGCCATCGCCGCGTAAGGCCCGCGTCGACTCCCCGGCCGGCGGCTCGATCTTGATCACGTCAGCGCCGAGGTCCGCCAGCACGAGCGAGCAATAGGCGCCGGCGATGACGTGGGTGCAGTCCAGCACCTTCAGGCCTGACAGAGCCGCCATGGGGTCCCCTCGTTTTACCGACGATAGAGGGCCAGGGGCCCAGGCGCCTAGGCTCCCGTCACGGCTTGGGCCAGGAAGGCGTGGATCTGAGCCACCACCGCGGCGCCCTCGCCCACCGCGGCGGCCACCCGCTTGGTCGAACCGGCGCGCACGTCGCCGATGGCGAAGACGCCCGCAAGCGCGGTCTGCAGCGGCAGCCTCGGATCCGCCCCCGTTGTCACGAAGCCCTTGGCGTCGGTCTCCACGCAGCCCTGCAGCCAGCCCGCATTGGGGTCCGCGCCGATGAACAGGAAGAGGTGGCGCAGCGGCCGGCGGATTTCGACGCCGGTCTCGCGGTTGCGGCAGGTGGCCGCCGTCAGCCCGCCGCTGCGGTCGCCCTCCAGCGCGACGATCTCGGTATGGGCGTGGAGTTCGACGTTCGGCAGGGCGGCGATCCGCTCGATCAGATAGCGCGACATCGTCGCCTCCAGGCCGGGGCCGCGGACGATCAGATTGAGGCGCTTCACCTTCGGCGCCAGGAAGGCCACCGCCTGGCCCGCGGAGTTGCCGCCGCCCATCAGGGCCACCTCTTCGCCCTCGCAGAGCTTGGCCTCCACCGCAGACGCCCAGTAGGAGACGCCGGCGCCCTCCAGCGCCTCGATGTTGGGGATGTCGGGGCGGCGGTAGCGGGCGCCGGACGCGATCACCACGGTCTTCGCCTGTACGCTGGACCCGTCGCTCAGGTCGAGGCGCAGTGGATCGCCAGTCTTCCAGGGCGAGTCGCAGTTGAGCCGCACCACCTCGATCGGCACGGCGATCTCGGCGCCGAACTTCTGCGCCTGGTTCCAGGCCCGGCCGGCCAGCGCCTGGCCGGAGATGCCGGTCGGGAAGCCCAGATAGTTCTCGATCCGCGCCGAGGCGCCGGCCTGGCCGCCGGTGGCGCGCTGGTCGAGCGCCAGCACCGACAACCCCTCGGACGCCGCATAGACCGCGGTCGCCAGACCCGCGGGACCGGCGCCGACAATCGCCACGTCGTAGAGTTTGTCGGGGTCGAGCGGCAGGAGGATCCCCAGGCAGTTGGCGGCCTCGGAATTGGTCGGCCGGCGCAGCACCGTCCCGTTCGGGCAGATCATCAGCGGCAGCGCTTCCGGCGGGACCCCGAGGCGCTCGACGATCGCGTGGCCCTCGCCCTCGCCCAGCGCATCCAGCCGCGTGTGCGGATAGGCGTTGCGCGACAGGAAGCCCTCCAGCCGCACCACGTCCGGATGGTCCGCGGGCCCGACCAGGATGGAGCCCGTGTCGCCCGCTTCCAGCAGGCTCATGCGGCGCAGGATCAGCGCCCGCATGACGATCTCGCCGAGTTCGGCCGCCCCGATCAGCAGCGCCCGCAGATGCGCCGCGTCGAACGGCAGGGCCGTCGCGCCCTTGGGCCCCGCGCGGGCGGCGGCGAGCGTGCCGCGCCCGCCGAGCTGGCTCACCTCGCCGGTGAACTGACCGGGACCGAGCACATTGATCGCCCCGCTGCGCGCCAGGCCGTCATGGCGGACGAGCTCGATCGCGCCCTCCAGCAGGAGCCACGCGGGCACGCCGCGGTCGCCCACCTCATAGAGCTGCTCGCCGGCGGCGAAGGCGCGCGCCGGGCCGCTCGCGAACCGCTTCGCCGTCTCGACCTGGGCCGCGTCGAGCACCGGGAAAATCTGAGCGCGGCGGGTCTCCATCAAACTCATCGCCGCCCCCTCCTCAACTCGCCAGCACGGTGGCCCTGGCCAGCGACACCCGGGTCAGATCGCGGCGGCGCGCGAAGGCGGCCCGCGCCGTCTCGGCCGGATTGCGGCTCTTCTGCCATTCGTTCAGGTCGCGGTAGCCGGTCATCAAGAGCAGCCGCCGCGCGCCCTCCATCATGTCGTCCTTGGTCGGATGGGCCGCGAACAGGCCGAAGATCCTGGTCTCGAAATGGCCTTCGAAGTCCGGCCAGGCCTCGCCCGACAGCCTGACGAACTCATCGAAGCCGCCGGCGTCGATGGTGAACCAGTTGTGGACATAGACGCCCATGGCCGCCGGCTTCGCGCCATCCGCCGGCCGGATGGTGGGGCTAAGCGGATGCCGCTCGGCGGAGACCACGCCCGGCGCCCGCATCACCGCCTCGACCGGAGCGCGCGCGTCGGTCAACACCAGCAGCTGATTGGAGGCGAAGCCCAACAGCGGCGAAAACACCGCCACGGCCTGCGGCCCCAGCGCCGTGCGGACGTGCTCCGCCACCGCCCGCTGACTGGCGCGATCACGGTTCAGGCGGAGCTCGAAATAGTTATATTCCATGGCTTTGGGCCTAGTAGTTCACGCGCTGGGTGATCGCGCCGTCGACGATCATATTGATCCCGGTGGTGAAGGCCGAGCGCGGGCTCGCCAGGAACACCGTCGCCGCGGCGATCTCCTCCGGCGTCGCCATGCGGCCGGTGGGATTGCGCTTGATCATCTGGTCGAAGAAGCCGGGCATGCCGACCTTCACCCGGCCCCAGACGCCGTCGTCGAAATAGACCGTGCCGGGCGACACGACATTGCAGCGCACCTTGCTGGCGGCCATCGACCGCGCGACGCCCTTCGAGAAGTGGATCAGCGCCGCCTTCATCGCGCCGTAGGAGGACGGGTTGTCGGAATTCACCGCCGAGACGGACGAGGTGATGATGAAGCAGGCGTCGCCGCTCTTGGCCGCGGCGGCTTCCAGCAGCGGCTTGGCCGCCTCCCAGGTGCGGATCGCCCCCAGCATGTCGATGTCGAACATCGCCTGCCAGTCGGCTTCCGCATTGCCCTGCACCAGCGCGCTGGCGTTCGAAACCAGGACATCCAGCCCGCCAAGCTTTCCCGCCGCCGCCTTGACGAAGGCCTGCAGCGCCGGGCCGTCGGCGATATCGACCACATCGCCCCAGGCCTTGACGCCCTTGGCCTGCAGCGCGGCCACCGTCTCGGCGACCTGGTCGGCGTTGCGGGCGCAGATGGCGACATTGGCGCCCTCGTCGGCGAAGCACTCGGCGATGGCGCGGCCGATGCCGCGCGTGCCGCCGGTCACCACCGCCGTCTTGCCCTTCAGTTGCAGGTCCAAAGTCGCTCTCCCGGTTTATGTGTCATCCGCAGCATCCCTTGCCGTCCGCCTGCACCGGTGGACAGGGCGTGTCTCCGTAGGAGCAGAAGACGCAGCAGTCGCCAGCCTTCGGCTTCAGCACCGTCTGGCACGCCGGACAATCGTAGAAATACTGGCAGGCGTCGGTGGGCATGGTCTCCGTCGTCCGCGCGCCGCAGACCGGGCAGGTCAGCGTGGACTGCAGCCTCAGTTGATTTCCGTCAGCCACCGCGAGCTTCCCCTAGGTTTTGAACAGGTCGCCGTAGCGGTCGCGTAGCAGGTTCTTCTGCACCTTGCCCATGGCGTTGCGGGGCAGCTCGTCGACGAAGACGATGCGCTTAGGCGATTTGTAGGGCGCGAGCTGGCGGCGGCATTGCGCGATCATCGCCGCCTCATCGCCCCCCTCAGGACCAAAGGTCCCGATCACCACGGCCACCACGCCCTCGCCGAAGTCCGGATGCGGCACGCCGACCACCGCGCTTTCGGTGACGCCGCTGAGCTCGTCGAGGATCAGCTCGATCTCCTTGGGATAGACGTTGTAGCCGCCCGAGATGATCAGGTCCTTGGCCCGCCCGCTGATCCAGACGCGGCCGTCCGGGTCCTGGCGGCCGACGTCGCCGGTCTTGAACCAGCCGTCGGCGGTGAACTCCTGCGCGGTCTTCTCCGGCATCTCCCAGTAGCCCGAAAAGACGCTGGGCCCCCTGATCTCGATGACCTCGCCGGCGCCGATCCGCAGGTCCACGCCGGGCAGCGGATAGCCGACGCTGCCCGGGATGCGGTCGCCCTCCAGCGGGTTGGAGGTGATGATCACCGCCTCGCTCATGCCGTAGCGTTCCAGGATGCGCATGCCGGTGCGGTCCTCGAACTCGGCGAAGGTCGACTCCAGCAGCGGCGCCGAGCCGGAGATGAACAGGCGCATGTGCGCCGCCGCCTCGCGGCTGAACGCCGGGTTTGCGAGCAGGCGCACGTAGAAGGTCGGCACGCCCATCATCACCGTCGACTTGGCCAGCCCCGCCATCACCTGCGCATCGTCGAACTTCGGCAGCCAGACCATCGGGGCGCCGGACAGGAAGGCGCAGTGCATGGCGACGAACAGGCCGTGGACGTGGAAGATCGGCAGCGCGTGCAGCAGCACGTCGTCGGGGGTGAAGCCCCAGATCTGATGCAGGGCGCGCGCGTTCGCGGCCAGGTTCCCATGGCTCAGCATGGCGCCCTTGGAACGCCCCGTGGTGCCGGAGGTGTAGATCAGCGAGGCCAGGTGATGATCGGCCCGCTCGACCGTGGTCAGCAGCGGATCGGCGGCGTCGGCCTCGGCGCGGAAGGCTTGCGCATCGGTGACGAACACGCGCGGCGCGGCGTCGCCGATGAAGTAGTCCACCTCGGCCTTGGTGTAGGCCGAGTTGAGCGGCAGGAAGGCCGCGCCGGCCTTCAGCACGCCCAGATAGACCATCACCGCCTCGACCGACTTCTCGGCCTGCAGGCCCACCCGGTCGCCGGGCGCCACGCCGGACGCCACCAGATGGCCCGCGATCTGCGCCGCGCCCGCCTCCAGCTCGGCATAGCTGACCTGCGAGCCGTCGCTCAGGATGAAAGCGGACTTCCTGCGGTCGGCGGGGAAGCCCGCGGCCAGGATGTCGTAGAGATTGGCCATGGGCGCCTAAGCCTGCGCCTTCCATTGCGCCAGGAGTGCGGTCTCCCGCTCCGGCGTCAGGCCGGACCGCAGCTTGGCCTGCCGCTCCGCCGGCTGGGTCTTGAACCAGGCGAGCGTGTCGCCGGCGGTCAGCGGCAGGGGCCGGTAGGTCAGGCCGGCTTTCAGCGCACGCGCGATGCTGCGGTGGTGGAAGCCCGCCGTCTCGCCCTGGTTCGGCACCCAGACCGGCTGATCGCTCCAGGCATGGACCTTGTGGTCATCCAGGAACTTCGTCGAGACCCAGGTGAGCTTCGGCTCGGCGTGGACGCCCGCCGCCACGCCGCTCAGGAACGCCTTCATGGCGACGGGCTTGCCGGTTCCGTTGAACGTCCCGGTCGCGCCGGTCTCGGCCAGGCGAACGATCCACTCGGCGAGATCGCGGGCGTCGATGAACTGCACCGGATCGGTCCCGTCGCCGGGCGCCAGCACCTCCGGCCCCCATTTGCCGCCCGGATTGGCCAGCCGGACCGGCCAGTAGCTGAAGCGGTCGGTCTCGTCGCCCGGCCCGACGATCAGGCCGGGACGCACCACCGTCGTGGCCGCCTCGCCGAAGGCTTTCCGCGCTTCGGCCTCGCTCACCGCCTTCAGTTGGCCGTAGAGCGCCGGGTTCTTGGCGACCGTCGCTTGGGTCTCGGCCATGGGGTCGGCGCCCTTGTAGGGATCGGTGGCGGCGGTCTCGTCGGCCGGCTTGTCGTTGGCCGCATAGACCGAGATGGTCGAAACGAAGATGTACTGCCTGACCTTGCCCTTCAGCACCTTGGCCGCATCGCGCACCCAGAACGGCAGGGTCGTGGGGTTGTCGATGCAGACGTCCCATTCGCGGCCCTCCAGCGACTTGAGGTCGCCGGTGTTGCGGTCGCCGAGCAGTTCCTCGACATGACCGGGCCAGTCTTCCTTCTGCTTTCCGCGGTTGAAGATCGTCACCTCGTGGCCGCGGCTGAGCGCATAGCGCACCTGGTTGGGGCCGATGAAGCCGGTGCCCCCGAGGATCAGGATCTTCAGCGTCTTCCTGGGCTTGTCGGCGGCTCTTGCGCCGGAGGCCGCCAGCGCCAGGCCGGCGGCGGAAAGCGCGAGATAGTCGCGTCGGGTGGTCATGGTCGTCTCTTTCCTCCCCGGCTTCAGCCGGTGTTTCTCAGCCTGTGTTTCTCAGGCCCGCGGCCACGCCGTTGATGGTCAGGTGGATGCCCTCCTTGACCGCCTCGTCCGCATCGCCGCGCCGGCGGCGGCGGATCAGCTCGATCTGCAGGTGATTGAGCGGGTCAATATAGGGCAGGCGCGAGCGGATGGCGGCGGCCAGGTCCGGATGCTTGTCCAGCAGCGCCGACTGGCCGGTGATCTTCAGCAGGGCCTCGGTGGTGCGCTCCCACTCCGCCTTGATCTGGCCGAAGATGTCGTCAGCCAGCGCCCGGTCCTCGACCAGGCCCGCGTAGCGCTCGGCGATCGCCATGTCGGACTTCGCCAACACCATCTCCATGTTGGCCAGCGCCGAGGAAAAGAACGGCCAGGTCTCGTGCAGATCGGCCAGTTCCGCGAGGTCGACGCCCGCGCCGCTCACCGCCGATCCGAACCCGAACCAGCCGGGCAGCATGGTGCGGCTCTGCGACCAGGAGAACACCCAGGGGATGGCGCGCAGGCCCCCGATGCTGCGGCTCGCCTGCCGCGAGGTGGGCCGGCTGCCGATGTTCAGGTCGGCGATCTCGGTGATCGGGGTCGCGGCATAGAAGTAGTCGACGAACCCTGGCGTGTCGTGGACCAGCGCCCGGTAGGCGGCCATCGAGCCCTGCGACAGCGCTTCCATCACCTTGGCGTGCGGCGCGGTGACGTCGGTGTCCGCGCCGCTGCGGAACGAGGCCAGGACCATGCCGGCGGTCAGCGTCTCCAGGCTCTGCCGCGCCAGCTCGGGATCGGCGTATTTGTTGGCCACCACCTCGCCCTGCTCGGTGATGCGGATGCGCCCGTTCACCGTACCGCCGGGCTGGGCCAGGATCGCCTCGTAGCTGGAGCCGCCGCCGCGCCCGACCGCGCCGCCCCGCCCGTGGAACAGCTGCAGCCGCAGCCCCTCGTCCCGCGCGACGCCGCCCAGGGCGCGGGAGGTCTGATAGAGCTCCCAGGTCGAGGTCAGGTAGCTGCCGTCCTTGTTGCTGTCCGAATAGCCGATCATCACCTCCTGCAGGCCGATCGGCTCGACCAGCTGGCGGATCAGCGGCAGCGCCAGATAGGCCTTCAACGTCTGCGGCGCCGCGCGCAGGTCGCCGATGGTCTCGAACAGCGGCTCGGCGAAGACCTGCGTACTGGGCGGATGGTCGGCGTCGCCCGGCGCATAGAGGCCCACCTCCTTCAGCAGCAGATAGACCTCCAGCAGATCGGAGACCGTCTGGGTGTTGGACACGATGTAAGCGCGGATGGCGTCCTTGCCGTAGAGCCGCTTGATGTCGGCGGCGGCGGTCAGCACCTCGTATTCGCGCCGCGTCTCCTCGCTGTAGGCGGCGAAGGGCGACCAGAGCAGCCGGCCGTGGCCGAGCTCGGCGACCAAGAGCTTGCGCCGCGCGTCCTCGTCCAGCGCCTCGTAGTCGTCGCAGACGCCGGCGACCTTGAGGAGTTCGGCGCAGGTGCGCGCGTGCACCGAGGAGTTCTGGCGAAGGTCGATGCGGGCCAGGTGGAAGCCGAAGGTGTCCACCGCGCGGATCAGGTCCGGCAGCGGTCCGCGCGCGAAGGCCTCGCCGTGATGGGTCAGCAGGCTCGCCAGCACCGTTTCCAGGTCGGCCTTCAGGTCGTCGGGGCTGTCGTAGGGCGCCGCGACGGCCGCCGGCGGGCGCGAGGGCGGCTCGCCGGTCAGGCGCTGATAGGACGCCGCCAGCCGCGCGTAGATGCCGGTCAGCGCCTGGCGGTAGGGCTCGTCGGCGCGCTGCGGCGAGGCGTCGTGGGCGGCGTCGGCCAGGGCCTGCAGCTGCGGCGTCACCTTGGCCAGCCGCGCCGACAGCGACAGCTCCGCGCCCAGCGCGTGGACGTCCTCCAGATAGGTCCGGACCGCCGCCTGTGACTGGCGCTGCATGGCCTGATGCAGCACCTGGGCGGTCACGAAGGGATTGCCGTCCCGGTCGCCGCCGACCCAGGAGCCGACCCGCAGGAAGCTGGTTAGGTTCTCAGGGTTCCCAAGCACCTCGACCCAGTGGGCGTAGAGTTTGGGGAGCGCCGGCAGGAAGCTGCGCTCGAAATAGGAGACCGCATTCTCGATCTCGTCGCCGACGCCCAGTTTCACCGACCGCAGCAGCCGCGTGCGCCAGAAGATCGAGACCTGCCGCACCAGCTCGCGCTCGATGGCGGCGCGTTCGCCGTCGCTGCGCGCGCGGCCGTAAGCGTCCAGGTCGTCGGCGATGGCGCCGGTGCGGTCGAGGACGCTCTTGCGCCGCACCTCGCTGGGATGCGCGGTGATCACCGGCGCGATCAGCGCGCGGCGCAGCATCGCGACCACCTCGTCCCGCGCCACGCCCTCGACCGAAAGCGTGCGGAGCGCGCCGGCCAGGGTGTCGGCCCGGCTGTCGCCGCCCCGGCCGCGGTCGCGCTGGATCTGGTCCTCGGCGATGTTGGTGATCTGCAGGAAGCAGGCGAAGGAGTGGGCGAAGCGCACCGTGTCCGGCAGGCTCAAGGTCCCCAGCCGGTCGGCCATCGCCTTGGCCGCCTTGGCCGTGCCTTCGCGGTGGAAGGCGACCGACGCCTGCCGCGTTTCCTCGATCTGGTTGAACACCGCCTCGCCGTCCTCGGCGCGGATCACGTCGCCCAGCACCCGGCCGAGGAACCGGACGGTGGAGCGAAGCTGATCGGGCAGCGAGGCGGTCATGTCGGCCTACGAAAAGCCACAGCGAGGCGCGCGCGTCATCTGGTTTCCTGACGCCGATGCGCCATAGTCGCGCCTTCCGCCAAGGGAAGCCCATGTCCCCCGACGAAGCGCTCGCCCGCATCCGCCGCTACGACGGCCGCCTGAACGCCTTCGTTCGGCTGTTCGAGCCCGCGTTGGGGCATGGTGACGGGCCGGTCTTCGCGATCAAGGACCTGTTCGACGTCGTGGGCGTCCCGACGGGCGGCGGCGCGCAGGTTCCGCTGTCCGCGGAGCCCAAGGCCAATGCCGAGGTCGTCCAGCGCCTGCTCGACGCTGGCTGGCGGGCGGTCGGCAAAACCCAGACCGTGGAGCTGGCCTACGGCGGTTGGGGCACCAACCGGGCGGTCGGCGCGCCGTGGAATCCTTGGGACAGCAAGGTCCACCGCGCGCCGGGCGGATCGTCCTCCGGCTCGGCCGCCGCCGTCGCCGCCGGCTTCGTCGACGCGGCGCTGGGCAGCGACACCGGCGGCTCGGTGCGCATCCCGGCCGCCACCTGCGGCGTCGTCGGCCTGAAAGCCGGGCGCGGCCTGGTCAGCCTGAAGGGCGTCCATCCGCTGGCGCCCTCGCTCGATACGGTGGGCGCGCTCGCCAAGGACGTGGCGACCGCGGCGCGGATGCTGGCGATCATCTCGGGGCCGGACGGCGACCTGGCCGTGCGCGGCCCCTTCGACGCCGAGGCTGCCCTGACCATGGAGGTCGAGGGCCGCCGCCTGGCCGCCATTCCGCTGGAGCACCTTGGCGAGGTCGATCCCGACATCGGCCGCCTCTATCTGGCCGCGCTGGACCGCCTGCGCCGCACAGGCGTCACCGTCCAGATGGTGCGGCCGCCGAAGGTGGTCGACGACAGCTTCGCCACCAACGGCCTGTTGATGGCCTCGGAGGGCTGGCGCATCTGGCGCGAGCGGATCGAGACCCACGGCAAGGTCATGGACCCGTGGATCGTGCGCCGCTTCGAGGTTGGCCGCGACGTCCCCGACGAACGCCTGGCGGAGGCCCACGCCCAGCGCGCCGAGGATCAGGCCCAGTTCCACGCCTGGCTGGCGGGCTACGACGGCCTGGTCACGCCCACCTGCCCGATTCCGGGGCCGCCGATGAGCGAGGTCGACGAGACCGTCTCGCCGCTCAGCCGGCTCACCCGCGCCGCCAACTACCTCGATCTGCCCGGGATCAGCGTGCCCTGCGGCCTGACCGGAGAGGGTATGCCAGCCGGCCTGCAGATCGTCGGCCGCCCGCGCGACGAGACGACTGTCGTCGCCCTGGGCGAGGCGTTCGAAAAGGTCAGCGGCTGGAACGGTCGCGCGCCCGATATCAGCGGCTTCGAGAGCTAGCGGTCAGACACCCCTCGCAGGCGAGCAAGCTTGACAGGGACGCCGGCGTAACGCGAACTCTCAGCTGAGGGACGTCTTTGGGGAACCACCCATGAAGACGTTTGACACCCCGGCCATCGTTCTCGCTGGCCTTTTCCTGACCGTTTCGGCGACCTCCGCGTCCGCGGCGACGATCGACTATGTGCTCTCCGGCTTCGCCACCGGCGACTACACCGTGCTCGGCGATCCCACTGCGGTCGCCCAGGATTTCGACGACATTCACTTCCGGTTCGTCTTCGCCGGCGACCTGCCGGGCGCAGACGTCGGCGGCGACGATATCGTCCCGATCGACAGCGGCCGCCTGCGCGTGGATGGTGTGACCGGCCATCTCGTCCTGCCGGCCACCGAGATCTTCGGCGTCGACCCGCTCGACGGGGAGGCCGCCTTCGGCCGCGTCGGCATGTCGGGCTTTGTGCCGACCGTGCGTTTCGGCGGCCCCGGCCTCGACGGCTACGACGGGTCGACCAGCGTGGCCCGGACCCCCGTGCGTGCGGACTTCATGAAACCCTTCCGGGTGCGGGTCGACGGCGAGACCGTCCAGGTGACCATCGACGACTTCACCCACGCCCACTTCGCCGCCTTCGCGGTTCCGGAGCCCACGAGCTGGGCGCTGATGACCGTGGGCTTCCTGGGCGCCGGCGCGACACTGCGCCGACGGCGGGCGCTCGCCGCCTGACCCGGCGGTCGGGCGAGCTATTGCCGCGACCGGCGTCTCATCGCAGACTTACCCGACGAAACCCTGGGGAATTGCGATGAAGCTCTTGGTCTCGGCCGTCGCGGCGGCCGCCCTGCTGTCCGCCGCGACGTTCGCCCAGGCGCAGACCGCGCCGCCGCCGGCCGATCCGGTGAAGCTGTCCCTGGCGCACGAACTGATCGAGGCCAACGGCGGCGCCAAACAGGCCGAGACGAGCGTCAACGCCATGTTCGCCGGCGTCAGCAAGCTGTTCGACGGCATGCCCGCGGAACAGTCCAAGGTCGCCAAGCTTGCCCAGCAGGATCTGCAGGACGAGTTCGTGAAGCTGATCCCCGCGATCCTCGACGTCAGCGCCAACGCCTACGCCCAGACGCTGACGGAGAAAGAGCTGCGCGACATGCTCGCCTGGACCAACAGCGAGAGCGGCCGGTCGATCCGGGCGAAGACGGTGCAGCTCAATCAGCAGGTCATCGCCGGCGAACTGCCGCTGATCAAACAGGCCATGCCGAAGATTATGCGCAAGACCATCGACCGCGCCTGCGACGAGGCCAAATGCACCGCCGCCCAGCGCCAGCAGATGGCGGCCCTGGTCGACAAGGCGCTGGCGCCGCAGTAGGCGCTACCTGGCCTTCCGCTTCGGCCGCGGCTTCTGCGCCGCCACGATCTGCGCGGCTTCGGCCAGCAGGCTCGCCAGTTCGTCCGCCTCCACGGCATCCAGCCGCACCAGCACCGCCGGATAGCCGCGGTAGTGCGGGTCGTCGAAGAAGCGGTCGGGCGCGACCTCGATCAGGAATTCCTTGCGCGCCATCGGGCAGCGCACCGCCAGGATATCGAGCCGTGGCACGCGCGGCTTCTTGGGGTCCACACGCTCGTTGAAGCTCCAGGCGAAGCCCTTGTCCGATCCCGGCGCGGTGAACGCCAGACGCCGATCGTCGGAGGTGTCGACCGCGCCCTCGATCGCGGCGACCAGGCGGCGGACCTCGGCGGGCGTGACCATGGCGCGGTCTACTCCGCCCGGAGCGCCGGCGCGGGGTGCTTCGACAACGCCTGGAACGCCGCCAGCAGGCCGCCCACCGCCGCGACCAGCGCCGCCGCGCCCAGCAGGGCCGCGACGCCCGCCCAGTCCATGCTCCACTTGGCGTGGAAGACCCTGACCACCACCGGCCAGGCCGCCGCATAGCCCAGCGCCACGCCCGCCGCGCCGGCGATCACGCCGACGGCGCCATATTCCAGCACATAGGCGCCCAGGATCTGCGCCCGCGAGGCGCCCAGCACCTTGAGGATCGCCGCCTCGCGGGTGCGGGCCCGGGCCCGGGCGGCGATGGCGCCGGCCAGCACGAAGAGGCCCGCCAGAGCCGCCACCGCGGCCGCGCCGCGCACGGCCAGCGCCAGCTTGTCGAAGAGGTCGGTCGCCGCCTCCAGCTGCTCGCGCACCGAGATCACGTTCACCGTCGGAAAGCTCTTGCCCAGTTCGCGGATCACGACCGCCTCCTGCGCCTTCGACGCCTTGGCGATGGCCACCTGGCGCAGGTTCGCGCCG
>Ga0209166_10000334_pt1 | contig 55846 bp, 47 predicted proteins | sample Coa_R1_3_FD_187151 | JGI IMG/M metagenome (GOLD analysis project Ga0209166, IMG submission 187151) | Surface soil microbial communities from Centralia Pennsylvania, which are recovering from an underground coalmine fire - Coalmine... | ecosystem: Environmental > Terrestrial > Soil >...
ATTTTCGTGATCGTCACCAACAAGGAAGACATTGCGATCGCCGAAGCCCGGCGCTTGAATATTCCGGTTGCCGCGATCGTCGATACCAACTCCGATCCGAAGGGCATCACCTATGTGGTGCCCGGCAACGACGATGCCGGCCGTGCCATCTCGCTCTACTGCGACCTCGTGGCGCGGGCCGCGATCGACGGCATCTCGCGTGCGCAAGGCGATGCCGGCATCGACATCGGCGCCTCCACCCAGCCCGCCGCCGAGGCGATCCCGACCGCGCCGCAAGCCGGCGGCTTCCAGGGCCTTGCAGGCCCGCGCGGCACCGCCGACGACCTCAAGAAGCTGCCTGGCGTGTCGGGCGCGATCGAAAAGAAGTTCAACGATCTCGGCATCTTCCATTACTGGCAGCTCGCCGAGCTCGATCACGACACCGCCCACAAGATCGGCGAGGAAGTCGGCCTTCCGAGCCGCGCCGACGCCTGGGTCGCCAAGGCCAAGTCGCTCACCGCAGAAGCGGAATAATCAGCCGATGGCCGGTGCCCCGCCGGCCATCGCTTTCCATCGATCGAAGGACTACCTGATGGCAGGCGCGACCGCTCGGCGCCGCGCCACCGTCAGCACGGACAGGCAGAAGGACGCTTACTATGGCTACAATCACCGCGGCGATGGTCAAGGACCTGCGCGAGTCGACTGGCGCAGGCATGATGGACTGCAAGGCCGCGCTCACCGAGACCGGCGGTGACATGACTGCCGCGCAGGATTGGCTGCGCAAGAAAGGCCTGTCGAAGGCCGCAAAGAAGGCCGGCCGCGTCGCGGCCGAAGGCCTGATTGCGGCGCTCACCAAGGGCAACAAGGGCGTTGTGGTCGAGGTCAATTCCGAAACCGATTTTGTTGCGCGCAACGAGCACTTCCAGGGCCTCGTCAAGATGATCGCGCAGGTCGCGCTCGAGGTCGGCGCCGACGTCGAGAAGATCAAGGGTGCGAAAGTTGGCGACGCTACCGTAGAGACCGCGATTGCGGACGCGATCGCAACCATCGGCGAGAACATGACGCTGCGGCGCGCCGCTGCACTTGAAGTCGGCAAGGGCGTGGTCTCGAGCTATATTCACAACGCCGTCATCGAAGGCGCCGGCAAGATGGGCGTGATCGTGGCCCTCGAATCCACCGGCAAGACCGACGAGCTCGCTGTGCTCGGCCGGCAGCTTGCGATGCATGTCGCCGCCGCCAACCCGCAGGCGATCGATCCGTCGGGCCTCGACCCCCAGCTCGTCAAGCGCGAGAGGGACGTGCTGGCCGACAAGTATCGCCAGCAGGGCAAGCCCGAGAACGTAATCGAGAAGATCGTCGAGTCGGGCCTGAAGACCTTCTACAAGGAAGTCTGCCTGCTCGAGCAAGCATTCATCCATGACAGCGGCAAGTCGGTCGCCCAGGCGCTCAAGGAAGCTGAGGGCAAGATCGGTGCGCCGGTGAAGGTGACCGGCTTTGTGCGCTATGCTCTCGGCGAGGGAATCGAAAGGCAGGAAAGCGACTTCGCCGCGGAAGTCGCTGCCGCCAGCGGCAAGAAGTAGCCGCAAGCTGCATTCTGCCCGGCGCGTGCTTCGCGTCGATGCGTCCGCGGGACAGGGAAGCAACTCACTCATGGCCGAGCCCGTCTATCGTCGCGTGGTGATCAAGATCTCCGGCGAATATCTCGCCGGCAGCCGTGGTGCCGGAATTGATCAGGCAACCGTCGACCGGATCGCCTCGGATTTGATCGCGGCGCAAAAGCTCGGCGGAGAGATTGCCGTGGTGGTTGGCGGCGGGAATATGGTCCGCGGCGTCGAGGTGTCTTCGCGCGGCGTGTCGCGCACGACCGGCGATACCATGGGCATGCTCGCCACCGTGATGAATTGCCTCGCGCTGGAATCGGCGATCGAGCGCCACGGCGCGCCGGCGCGGACGCTATCAGCCTTCGTGATGCCCGAGATCTGCGAGCTGTTCACTCGTGGTGCGGCGCACAATTATCTGGCGCAGGGGCGGATCGTGCTGCTCGGCGGCGGAACCGGCAATCCGTTTTTCACCACCGACACAACGGCGGTGCTGCGGGCGGCTGAAATCGATGCCCACGCCGTGCTGAAGGCGACCAATGTCGACGGCGTCTATTCCGCCGATCCCAAGAAAGACCCGGCCGCCAAGCGTTTTGAACGCCTCACTCACTCCCAGGCGATCGAGGGCGGCTACAAGGTCATGGATGCGACCGCTTTCGCGCTTGCTCGCGAGACGTCGCTGCCTATCATCGTGTTCTCGATCTCCGAGCCCGGCTCGATCGGCGCCATCCTGCGCGGAACAGGGCGCGGGACCATCGTCGCCGGCTGAGCTGTTGTCCGGCCAGCGCCTCGACAAAAGCTTTTGAGGAAGGGAGAGCGTTATGCCCACGGGTAGTTTCGACATCAACGAACTGAAGCGCCGCATGCAGGGCGCCACCCAATCGCTCAAGCATGAACTGGGCAGCCTGCGCACCGGCCGCGCCTCCGCTTCGATGCTGGAGCCGGTGCAGGTCGATGCCTATGGCGCGCATATGCCGCTCAACCAGCTCGCGACCATCAGCGTGCCGGAGCCGCGCCTGATCTCGGTGCAGGTCTGGGACAAGTCGATGGTGAAAGCGGTGGAGAAGGCGATCGTCGATTCCAATCTTGGGCTATCGCCCGCAACCGAGGGACAGGTGCTGCGCCTGCGCATCCCCGAGCTCAACCAGGAGCGGCGCAAGGAGCTCGTCAAGGTCGCGCATAAATACGCCGAAGCCGCCAAAGTCGCGGTGCGGCATGTCCGGCGAGACGGGCTCGATGTCGTCAAGAAGCTCGAAAAAAATCACGAGATCTCCGAGGACGATCACGAGCGCCTGGCCCATGACGTGCAGAAGGCGACCGACGGCATGATCGCGGAGATCGACCAGTTGCTGGCCGCCAAGGAAAAAGAAATCCTCACTGTCTGAGCGACAAGGATCGGCCGATGTCGAACGCTGCGCATGCAAGCGAGGACCAGGAGCGATCCGACGGTCCGTTGCACGTCGCCATCATCGTGGACGGCAACGGGCGATGGGCGGCTGCACGCGGGCTGCCGCGGGCGGAGGGCCATCGCCGCGGAGTCGAGGCGCTGCGCCGCGTGGTACGTGCCGCGCATGAGCTCGGCATCCTCTATCTCACCATCTTCTCCTTCAGCTCGGAGAACTGGTCGCGGCCGGCAAGCGAGATCGGCGACCTGTTTGGCCTCCTGCGCCGCTTCATCCGCAATGATCTTGCGACGTTGCACCGCGACGGGGTGAGGGTGCGCGTGATCGGCGAGCGCTCGGGCCTCGAGCCGGATCTTTGCGCGCTGCTTGCCGAGGCCGAAGAGCTCACGCGCAACAACACCAGCCTCAATCTCGTTGTCGCCTTCAACTACGGCTCGCGTCAGGAGATCGCGCGAGCCGCGCAGCGGCTGGCGGGCGAGGTCGCGGCCGGCCGGCGCGCTCCGGCCTCGATCGACGCCGACACGCTTGGCCGGTACCTCGATGCGCCCGACATTCCCGATCCCGACCTGATCATCCGCACCAGCGGCGAGCAGCGACTGTCGAATTTCCTGATGTGGCAGGCGGCCTATAGCGAGCTCGTCTTCGTGCCGATCCATTGGCCGGATTTCGACAGGGCGGCGCTGGAAAGCGCGATTGCCGAATATGCCCGACGCGAGCGCCGCTTCGGCGGTCTTGTTGCGAAAACCGGATCGTGAGCGAGCGCGAGGCCGCATCGGCGTCGGCCGCCGCCGAGGATTCGCGCAATCTGTTGGTGCGCGTGGCAGCCGCCCTGGTGCTGGCGCCGGTTGCGATCGTGGCTGCCTATGCTGGAGGCTGGTGGTGGGTCGCGCTGGTAACGGCGGCGACGATCGGCCTCTATGTCGAATGGTTGACGGTGACGTGTCGCGAGCGGAGCGTGCTCGTCACGGCCACGGGCGCAGTTGCCCTGGCGCTGGCCGCGCCGTTCCTGGCGCTGGCGAGAATCGAAGCCGCGCTGGCGGTATTGGCCATCGGCCTTGCCGGAGTGCTGTTGCGGGCTTCGCAGTCGCGGATCTGGGTGCTCGCGGGATTTCTCTATGCCTCCGCAGCGCAACTCGCCTCCGTGGTGGTGCGGCTCGACCCGGTGCAAGGCCTGGCGGCGCTGATGTTGGTGCTGCTCGTGGTATGGGGCACCGATATCGGCGGATATTTCGCAGGCCGCGGCATTGGCGGCCCGAAGCTCTGGCCGCAGGTCAGCCCGAAAAAGACCTGGGCGGGCGCGATCGGCGGCTTCATCGCAAGTCTCCTGGTTGCAACCGGTTTCTCGCTGCTCGGTTATGGAGAGGCGCTGCCGCTGTTAATTGTGGCAGCAGCCCTGTCCATTGCCGCACAACTCGGCGACCTCCTTGAATCGGCCGTCAAACGCCACTTCGGGGTAAAGGACTCAAGTCACATAATTCCGGGCCATGGCGGGTTAATGGACCGGCTGGACGGCTTTGTCGCAGCCATCATGTTGGCGGCGATTTTCGGAACTTTGCGCGGTGGCGTGGATGGCGTCGGACGCGCTCTTATGATTTGGTGAGGCATGAGCGCAGTACCCTTGCGTAACAACAAAAGCGCTGGCGCCGCCGTGCGCAGTGTCAGCGTCCTCGGCGCCACCGGCTCGATCGGCGACAGCACCATGGATTTGCTGCGCGCCGCGCCCGACCGCTATCGGGTCGAGGCACTGACCGGCAACAGCAATGTACAGGGCCTTGCCAGGCTCGCGCGTGAATTCGACGCGCGCTTTGTCGCCGTGGCCGATGCGAGTCGTTTGACCGAATTGAAGGATGCCTTGGCCGGCACGCGCACCGAATGCGGGGCAGGCGAGAGTGCGATCATCGAAGCTGCGGCCCGCCCGGCCGATTGGGTGATGGCCGCCGTCAGTGGCGCGGCCGGGTTGAAGCCTGCGCTCGCGGCGGTCGATCGCGGCGCGACTGTCGCGCTCGCCAACAAGGAATGCCTGGTCTGTGCCGGCGACTTCTTCATGCAGCGTGCCGCGAATGCGGATGCCTGTATCCTGCCTGCGGACTCCGAACACAACGCGCTGTTCCAGGCGCTGAGCTCCGGCAATCGCGAGGAGCTTGTCCGCGTCATCATCACCGCGTCCGGCGGGCCGTTCCGCACCTGGGATCCCGTCGACATCGAGCAGGCGACACTGGCACAGGCGCTCAAGCATCCGAACTGGAGCATGGGGCAGAAGATCACCATCGATTCCGCGTCGATGATGAACAAGGGCCTCGAGGTGATCGAGGCCGCCTATCTGTTTTCGCTGACGCCGGACGAGATCGACGTCCTGGTGCATCCGCAGTCCATCGTGCACGGCATGGTCGAGTTTTCCGATCGCTCGGTGGTGGCGCAGCTCGGGGCGCCCGACATGCGTATCCCGATCGCGCATTGCCTTGGGTGGCCTGACCGAATCACGAAGGGCCCGGCGGCAAGGCTCGATCTCGCCAAGATCGGTCAGCTCACCTTCGAGGAACCTAATTTCGAGCGCTTTCCGGCGTTGCGTCTTGCCTACGAAGCCTTGCGGACCGGCCGCGGCGCCACCACAGTATTCAACGCGGCCAACGAGGTCGCGGTGGCGGCCTTCATCGCCGGCAAGATCAGGTTCGGCGCCATCGCGCGGCTGGTGGAAGCGACCCTCGAGGCTTGGATTCGCTCCGGCAATCTGGCCCCGCTGACGTCGGCCGACGACGCCATCGCCGTTGACCATAGTGCGCGAAATAAGGCTGCCACCCTCTTGCCTCAAATTGCCTTAAAGGCATCCTAGTGGGTTGGGGACAGGGCCGCCGGCCTTGGTTACGGGGATTCGGATGGCCCAGTTTTTCCTGCATAGTTTCAGTACGTTGAGCCATGTGCTCATCGGTTACACGGTCCCCTTTCTGTTTGTCCTTTCGATCGTGGTGTTCTTCCACGAACTCGGCCACTTTCTGGTCGCCCGCTGGGCCGGGGTGAAAGTCCTAACGTTCTCGCTCGGCTTCGGGCCGGAGCTCGCCGGCTTCAACGACCGCAAAGGCACCCGCTGGAAGATTTCCGTCGTTCCGCTCGGCGGCTATGTGAGGTTTCTGGGCGACGACACCGAGGCCTCCACGCCCTCGGCTGAGGTGCTCGCCAACATGACCGAGGAAGAGCGCGCCGGCAGTTTCCACCACAAGAAAGTGGGTCCGCGCGCAGCCATCGTCGCAGCCGGCCCGATCGCCAATTTCCTGATCGCCGTTCTGATCTTTGCGGGCATGGCACTGTATTACGGAAAGCCCGACATGATCGCGCGCGTCGACGCCGTTCAGCCCAATAGCGTTGCCGCCGCGGCGGGGTTCGAGGCGGGCGACCTCGTGAAATCAATCGACGGCAGCCATATCGACACCTTTACGGACATGCAGCGGATCGTGGCATCCAGCGCTGGCTCACGGCTTGTCTTCGGCGTTGAGCGGGGTGGGAACATGGTAACAATCACCGCAACCCCAGCGCTTCAGGAAACCAAAGATGTTTTCGGGAATAAGCACAAAATCGGAATGCTGGGCATCCAGTACAACTCGAAGCCAGGCGATCACAAGACAACGCCGGTGGGTGTCGCGGAAGCTGTGAAAATCGGTTTCCAGCAGGTCTGGTACATCATTTCGGGCACTTTCAAATTCGTCGCGTCGCTTTTCGTTGGTATGGGCGACAGGAGCGAACTAGGGGGGCCGCTGCGGATTGCCCAGCTTTCCGGACAGGCGGCCAGCTTGGGCGTGCAGTTTGTCGTGCAGCTTTGTGCGATGCTCTCCGTCTCCATCGGGCTCCTTAACCTGTTCCCGGTTCCATTGCTCGATGGCGGCCACCTTTTGTTCTACGCCGTGGAGGCTGTGCGCGGACGGCCTCTGTCCGAGCGGGCTCAGGAAATGGGGTTCCGCATCGGATTGGGTCTGGTGCTGATGCTGATGGTATTTGTGACCTACAACGACATCCTCCACTTCGCGGCCTCATAAAGCGCGGCTTTTTTATGACGTTGCCTAATGGCAACGTCTTGGAATGAAATTGGAATCGGACTGCTATCGTAATTTGCTGGCCGGGCGAATTTGGTTACAAGCTGAGCGACAAATGGGAATCTGCCGGAGCGTGGGGAGCGCTGCGGTACGGAATGAGGGCGCGTCGCGCATGAAGTTTGGAATGCGAGTCCGGGGGGGCTTGTTCGTCGCCCTGATCATGTTCGTCGCGCCGGTGGTTGCGCCGCTGGCAGTTGCGCTTGCCTCCTCGCAAGTGTCTGCCCAGACGGTGAATTCTATCGAAGTCGTCGGGAACCGGCGTGTCGAGGTCGAGACCATACGCTCCTATTTCAAGCCGGGACCCGGCGGACGGCTGGACAATGCGGCGATCGACGATGGCCTGAAAGCCCTGATTGAAACCGGCTTGTTCCAGGACGTGCAGATCAGCCGTCCGGGCGGCCGAATCGTAGTCACCGTGATCGAGAATCCGGTCATCAATCGCGTCGCCTTCGAGGGGAACAAGAAGATCAAGGACGAGCAGCTCTCGACCGAAATCCAGTCGAAGCCGCGCGGCACGCTCTCCCGTCCGTTGGTGCAGTCGGACGCCGAGCGCATCGTTGAAGTCTACCGGCATTCAGGCCGCTATGACGTGCGTGTCACGCCCGAGATCATCGAGCGGCCCAACAACCGCGTCGACCTCGTCTTCACGATCGTGGAAGGGCCGAAAACGTCCGTCAAGTCGATCGAGTTCATCGGCAACAACTACTACTCGTCCTATCGCCTGAGGGACATCATCAAGACCCGCGAATCCAACTGGTTGAGCTTCCTCGGCAACAATGACGTCTACGACCCCGATCGCGTCGAGGCCGACCGCGACCTGATTCGCCGCTTCTATCTCAAGCACGGCTTTGCCGACGTTCAGGTGGTCGCCGCGCTGACCGAATATGACCCCGCCCGCAAAGGCTTCATTGTCACCTTCAAGATCGAAGAGGGCCAGCAATACCACGTGGGCTCCGTCAACTTCGAATCGAGCATCGCCAATCTCGATGTCAATTCGATGCGGAGCTTCTCGCAAGTTTCCGTCGGACAGGTCTACAACGTCGAGGCGCTCGAGAAGTCCGTCGAGGACATGCAGATCGAGGCATCGCGGCGCGGCTACGCTTTCGCGGTCGTGAAGCCGCGCGGCGACCGCGATTTCGAGCATCATACGGTGTCGGTGGTCTTCTCGATCGAGGAGGGACCGCGGACCTATATCGAGCGCATCAATATTCGCGGCAACACCCGCACCCGCGACTATGTGATTCGCCGCGAGTTCGATATCGCCGAGGGTGACGCCTACAACCGCGCGCTGGTCGATCGCGCCGAGCGGCGTCTGAAGAACCTCGACTTCTTCAAGACCGTGAAGATCACCACTGAGCCCGGATCGTCGAGCGATCGCGTCATCCTCGACGTCGACGTCGAGGAGAAATCGACCGGCGATTTCTCGGTGTCGGGCGGTTATTCGACCACGGACGGCGCGCTCGGCGAAGTCTCGATCTCCGAACGCAACTTCCTCGGCCGGGGCCTCTACGCCAAGGCGGCATTGCAGTACGGTCAGTATGCACGCGGCCTCTCGCTGTCCTACGTCGATCCATACCTCCTGGATTACCGCGTGGCGCTCGGCCTCGATGCCTATTACCGCCAGCAGTTGTCCAACAGCTTTATTTCGTATGGCACCAAGACCATCGGCTTCAGCCCGCGACTTGGCTTCCAGCTCCGCGAGGACCTGTCGCTGCAGCTGCGCTATTCGATCTACCAGCAGACGGTCTCGCTGCCGTCGTTCCTGGCCAATTGTAACAACAACCCGGCCAACTCGCTCCTGGCCTTCAACCCAACGCCGGCCTTTGCGAATTTGATGGGATATCCCGCCGGTAGCACGCAAACCTTTGGTGGGCAGACCGCCACCGACACCAGTGGCCAGGGACTGTGGTGCTTCAGCGATGGCGAAGCTTCGCTGCCGATCCGCAAGGAGCTCGCGAACGGCGCGTCGCTGACCTCGGCGCTCGGCTACACGCTGAACTACAACACCCTCGACAACAACCGGAACCCGACCGACGGCCTTCTGATCGACTTCCGGCAGGACTTCGCCGGCGTCGGCGGCGACGTCAGCTATCTGAAGACCACGATCGACGGCAAATATTACACGCCGCTGGTTGGCGACGTCATCGGCCTGATCCACTTGCAGAGCGGCATGCTCAACAAGATCGGCAACAACGAGCTGCGCATGCTCGACCACTTCCAGATGGGCCCGAACCTCGTCCGCGGCTTCGCGCCGAACGGCATCGGCCCGCGTGACATCAATCCCTACGGCACCCAGGACGCGCTCGGCGGCACCAAATACTGGGGCGCCTCGCTCGAATTGCAGATGCCGTTCTGGTTCCTGCCCAAGGAAGTTGGCTTGAAGGGCGCGGTCTATGCTGACGCCGGCGGCCTGTGGGACTATCAGGGGCCGACCTCGTGGGCGGCTACGGGCGAAGTCAACGTGCCCGGATGTACGCCGCCGACCACGACGGCGCCGTTCAACCCTGGTACCTGCCTAGGCCTGCAATATTCCGAGCAGAACGTGGTCCGCAGCTCGGTCGGTGTCGGCTTGATCTGGGCCTCGCCGTTCGGACCGCTGCGCTTCGACTACGCGGTTCCGCTGACCAAGGGCAAGTTCGACCGCGTGCAGCAGTTCAGGTTTGGCGGCGGTACGACGTTCTAAGGCCGTTTCCGGCGGCGTTGAGACTGGTCAGCGCCGCAAAAACAGGCCAAACATCATGGAAAGCCGGCTCCGATTGCCAGGAGCCGCGTTTCTGGTTCAGACACCGTGCGGATTGCGACGGGGGGTATGGCGCAGCCGACGTTCTTTGCAACACCGCCTTCGTCAACGCTGGCCGAGATCGCCGCGCTGACGAAAGCGCAATTGGTCGATCCTGTAAGGGCCGGCCACACCATCAGAGGGCTGGCATCGCTCGACGAAGCCGGTCCGATGCATCTTACCTTTTTCGACAATCTGAAATACGCCGATCAGCTCGCGTCGACCAAGGCGGGCGCCTGCCTTGTCAGCCCGCGATTTGAGGCCTCCGTTCCGGCGCATGTCGCAGTGCTGCGCGCGGCACAGCCGTTTCGCGCCTTCGTCGGACTGGCGCGGGAGTGGCACCGCGACGCGCTGCGGCCGACGAGCTGGTTCGGCAGCGAGGGAATCGCGCCCTCGGCGATCGTCGATCCGACCGCGCGCCTCGAGGACGGCGTGATCGTCGATCCGCTGGCGCTGATTGGCGCCGATGTCGAGATCGGCGCCGGCACCGTGATTGGCGCGGGTGCGGTGATCGGCCCCGGCGTCAAGATCGGCCGCGACTGCAATGTCGGGGCGCGAACCGCGATCCAGTGCGCGCTGATCGGCAATAACGTGCTGATCCATCCCAGCTGCAGCATCGGCCAGGACGGCTATGGCTTTCTCTTCTTCGGCCCGGAGGGGCACCTGAAGGTTCCGCAGACCGGGCGGGTCCTGATCCAGAATGATGTGGAGATCGGGGCGGGCACCACGATCGACAGGGGCAGCCTCCGCGATACCGTCATCGGTGAGGGCACGAAAATCGACAATCAGGTCCAGATCGGTCACAATGTGACCATTGGCAGGCATTGCCTGCTGGCGGCTCAGATCGGGCTCGCGGGCAGCCTGACCATCGGCGACAATGTAGCTTTGGGAGCAAAGGTCGGTATCAACAATCACCTCAAGATCGGCGATGGTGCGCAGGTCACCGCGATGAGCGCGGTCAAGGACGATATTCCGCCGAACGGCCGCTGGGGTGGGCATTTTGCCAAGCCGACCAAGCAATGGTTCAGGGAGATTGTTGCGGTGGAGCGTCTGGTGCGGGACCAAGCGGCCAATCCGAAGGGCGAAGGGCAGGAGTGATGGAGGACGCATCGCCGGTCAGGTTTGCGGTCGTAGACATCAATGAGATTCTGAAGACGCTTCCGCACCGTTATCCGATGCTCTTGATCGACCGGGTGATCAACATCCGGGCCGACTATAGCGGCATCGGTATCAAGAACGTCACCTACAACGAGCCGCCCTTTCTTGGGCATTTCCCCGACCGGCCGATCTATCCGGGCGTGATGATGATCGAGGCGATGGCGCAGACCGCAGGCGTGATCGGCATCAAGTCGGTCGAAGGCACCGAGAAGCCGCGCGCGGTCTATTTCCTCACCATCGACAAGTGCAAGTTCCGAAAGCCCGTGATGCCCGGCGACACCATCGAGTATCACATGCGCTCGCTCGGCCGGCGCAACACCATGTGGTGGTTCCACGGCGATGCCAAGGTCAGGGGCGTTGTCGTCGCACAAGCCGACGTCGGCGCGATGCTGACCGACTGACGAGCTGACATGGCCAATATCGATCCGACCGCGCGGGTGATGGACGGCGCCGTGATCGGCGACGGCACGACTATCGGACCTTACTGCGTCATCGGCCCGCACGCCGTCATTGGCGCGAATTGCGAGCTGATGTCGCACGTGCAGGTGATGGGACACACGTCGATCGGCAATGGTTGCGTGATCTCGCCGTTCGTAGCGCTGGGCGGGGCGCCGCAGGATCTCAGCTACCGCGGCGAGCCGACACGTCTTGAGATCGGATCCGGCTGCACACTGCGCGAAGGCGTGACGATGAACGTCGGCACGGTGAAGGGCGGGGGCCTCACCAAGGTCGGCGATCGAGGCTTCTTCATGAACAACAGCCATGTCGGCCACGACTGCCTCGTCGGCAATGACGTGATCTTCGCGACCTCCGCAACCCTCGGAGGTCACTGCGAGATCGGCGACTTCGTCTATATCGGCGGGTTGTCCGCGGTGCATCAGTTCACCCGGATCGGGCCGCAGGTGATGGTCGGCGGCGTCTGCGGCGTGCGCGGCGACGTGATTCCGTTCGGTCTCGTCAACGGTCAATACGCCGTGCTCGAAGGGCTCAACATCGTCGGCATGAAGCGGCGGAAATTCACCAGGCAGCGGCTTACGACCGTGCGCGCGTTTTATCAGAAGCTGTTTCACGGCCCCGGCATCTTCGCCGAGCGGCTCGAGCGCGTACAGCCGATGGCGGGCGAGGATCCCGCCATCTCCGAAATTCTTGCGTTCATCAGGGACGGCAAGCATCGGCCGCTGTGCCTTCCGGCCGAAAGCGGCAACCGGAACTGATCATGGTGTCGACGGAGCCAGAAATGTCCTCGCCCGTCGGCCTCATCGCCGCCGGCGGCGCCATGCCCTTTGCGGTCGCCGATTCGCTTGTCCGCAACGGACTCACACCGGTGCTGTTTGCGATCAGGGGCGCCTGCGATGAAACGCAGGTCGCGCGTTTCCGTCACCACTGGATTTCGGTCGGCCAGCTCGGTCGCGCCACAAAACTGTTCCGCCGCGAAGGCTGCCGCGACCTCCTGTTCATCGGCTCGCTGGTGCGCCCGTCGCTTTCCGAGATCCGCCTCGACTGGGGCACGCTGCGGGCAATGGGGCAGATCTGGGCTTCCTTTCGCGGCGGCGACGACCATCTGTTGTCAGGGATCGGGCGTATCCTGGAAGGACACGGCTTTCGCATGGTCGGAATCAAGGACGTCGCGCCGGACCTGCTGATGCCGATGGGTGCGCTGACCGGGACGAAACCCGATGAGCGCGCCGAGGCCGATATCGCGAAAGGCCGCGACGTGCTGCGGGCACTCGGCCCGTTCGACGTCGGGCAGGGAGCAGTCGTGATCGACGGTCACGTGGTGGCGGTGGAGGACATTGAGGGCACGGACGGGCTGCTGGCGCGCGTCACGCGGCTGCGCGAGCAGGGCCGCATCCGCGCTGGCGTGGGCCGCGGTGTGCTGGTGAAGGCGCCCAAGGCCGGTCAGGATTTGCGCTACGACCTGCCGACCATCGGCCCGCGCACGGTCGATGGCGCGGTCAACGCAAAGCTGGCGGGAATTGCCGTGGTCGCCGGCAACACGCTCCTGGCTGAACCAGAAGCCATGATCGCGGCCGCTGACAAGACTTCCATCTTCATCGTGGGCGTCGCCGCGTGAGCCCGGCGCGCGCGACGGGCCGCATCGGGCGGAGGATCTTTCTCGTCGCCACCGAAGAATCAGGCGACCGGCTCGGCGCTGGCCTGATGAAGGTGCTGCGCCAGCGTCTCGGGGATGCGGTGGATTTCGTCGGTGTCGGCGGCCGCGCCATGACGCGCGAGGGCTTGAGCCCGCTGTTTGCGATCGAGGAATTGTCAATCATCGGCTTTGCTGCCGTCCTCGCTCAATTGCCGAAGATCCTGCGGCTGATCCGGCAGACCGCCGATGCCGTGATTGCGACGGCGCCCGATATTCTCGTCATCATCGACAGCCCCGATTTTACCCATCGCGTGGCGCGGCGCGTGCGTTCGCGCGATGCCGCGATTCCGATCGTCGACTACGTCTCGCCGACGGTCTGGGCGTGGCGGCCGGGCCGTGCCCGCGCGATGCTGCGCTATGTCGATCATGTGCTCGCACTGTTGCCGTTCGAGCCGGACCAATATCAGAAGCTCCGTGGCCCGCCCTGCAGCTATATCGGTCATCCCTTGATCGAGCAGCTTGCTTCGCTCAGGCCCAATGCGGAGGAGCGGGCGCGGCGCGAGGCGGAGCCGCCGGTACTGCTGGTGTTGCCGGGAAGCCGGCGCAGCGAGATCCGGCACCATCTGGAGGTGTTCGGCCAGACGCTCGGACAGCTGCAATCCGACGGCGCGCGCCTCGAACTTGTGTTGCCCACCATGCCGCATCTGGTCGAATCGGTTCGTGCAGGTGTGGCGGGCTGGCCGGTTGAGCCGAACATCGTCGTTGGCGAACCGGAGAAGCGCGCGGTGTTTCGCATCGCGCGCGCAGCGCTCGCCAAGTCGGGCACTGTGACGCTGGAGCTCGCGCTATCCGCTGTGCCCATGGTGACGGCGTATCGCGTTGGCGCGATGGAGGCCTTCATCCTGCGCCGCGCGATCCGGGTGTCGTCGGTGATCCTTGCCAACCTCGTGCTCGGCAACGAGGTCATCCCCGAGTTCCTGCAGGAGAACTGCACGCCGGACAATCTGGCGCGGGCGCTCAAGCCGCTGCTGTCGGATACGCCGGAGCGCAAGAAGCAGGTCGACGCGTTCGCTAGTCTTGACGCGATCATGTCGACCGGCAGAGAGCCGCCAAGCGTCCGCGCCGCCGACATCGTGCTCGCCACGATGCGCAGGGGAAGGCAGGGGAGCTGACGCCGGCAGGACGAAGCAGGTTTGCGACGACGGCCCGGGCAAGCATCGGTCGTCTCCGCTCAAAACGAAAATCCCGCCCAGGATAGTCGATCCTGGGCGGGATTTCGAATTGGCGTGAATCGGACGCTTACTTCCGCTTGCCGATCTCGACATAGTCGCGGCGGGCGACGCCAGTATAGAGCTGGCGCGGGCGGCCGATCTTCTGCTGCGGATCCTCGATCATCTCGCTCCACTGGCTGATCCAGCCGACCGTGCGGGCGACCGCAAACAGCACGGTGAACATCGACATCGGGAAGCCCATCGCCTTCAGCGTGATGCCGGAATAGAAGTCGACGTTTGGATAGAGCTTTCTGCTGATGAAGTATTCGTCGTTGAGCGCGATCTTCTCGAGCTCGAGGGCGACCTTCAACATCGGATCGTCGCCGTGGCCGGTCTCCTTCAGCACCGCGTGACACATCTTCTGCATGATCTTGGCGCGCGGATCGTAGTTCTTGTAGACGCGATGGCCAAAACCCATCAGGCGGACTTCGCTGTTCTTGTCCTTCACCTTCTTGATGAAGTCCGGAATCTTGTCGACCGAGCCGATGCCGTAGAGCATGTTGAGCGCGGCCTCGTTGGCGCCGCCATGGGCCGGGCCCCAGAGACAGGCGATGCCGGCGGCGATGCAGGCGAACGGGTTGGCGCCGGAGGAGCCGGCGATGCGCACCGTCGAGGTCGAGGCGTTCTGCTCATGGTCGGCGTGCAGGATAAAGATCTTCTCCAGCGCGTCCGCCAGCACCGGGTTGACCTTGTAATCCTCGCACGGCACGGCAAAGCACATGTGCAGGAAGTTTTCCGCGAACTTGAGCGAGTTCTTCGGATACATGAAGGGCTGGCCGATGGTGTATTTGTAGGCCATCGCCGCGAGCGTCGGGATCTTCGCGATCATCCGCATCGAGGCGATCATGCGCTGCTGCGGATCGTTGATGTCGGTGGAGTCGTGATAGAACGCGGCGAGCGCGCCGACGCAACCCACCATCACGGCCATCGGATGGGCGTCGCGACGGAAGCCCTGGAAGAAGCGCGCCATCTGCTCGTGAATCATGGTGTGATGAGTCACGCGATAGTCGAAATCCTTCTTCTGCGCGGCGGTCGGAAGCTCTCCGTAGAGCAGCAGGTAGCAGATCTCGAGAAAGTCGCAGTTCTCGGCGAGCTGCTCGATCGGGTAGCCGCGGTATTCGAGCACGCCGGCGTCGCCGTCGATATAGGTGATCTTGGACTGGCAGCTGCCGGTCGAGGTGAAGCCCGGGTCATAGGTGAACATGCCCGCCTGGGCGTAGAGCTTGGCGATGTCGATGACGTCGGGCCCGACTGTGCCGCTGATAATCGGGAAATCGTAGGTCTTGTTGCCGACCGTAAGGGTCGCAGTTTTGCTTGCGGATTTTGCGTCCATCGTTCGTCCCCGATGAGATCGTTGGGGCTGACTTCAGCCATCTCTGGGAGATGGCGAGGCAGGCCGGAATTGTCCAGAAAGCTGGCCGGGAAATGGGTAGCTCATTGCTATGTGCGCTGCAAGATGGCCGCCCATGAGCACATGGGCCCATGCTTGCAGCGTTCCTTGAACCGCACACAAACCATGCTTCGACCGCTTTGGCCTATGCGCTGGCCTGGTCTGCGAGCCGGGCCAGGCACTCCTCCCGACCGAGCACGGAAAGCACCTCGAAAATCCCGGGCGAGGTGGTTTTTCCGGTCAGCGCCACGCGGAGCGGTTGGGCGACCGCGCCAAGCTTGAGGTTGCTCTCTTCGGCGAACGCCCGCATCACCGATTCCGTGGCCTCGGCGTTCCAGGGCGAAACGGTTTCGAGCGCGGTTCGCAGCCGGCCGACCAGCGCGCGGGTTTCCACCGTCAGCACGGCGGCCGCCTGCGGTTCGATCTGCAGCGGCCGGTCGGCAAAGATGAAATAAGAGGCGTCGATCAGCTCGAGCAGCGTCTTGGCGCGCTCCTTCAGGCTCGGCATCGCCTGCAGGAGCTGAGCGCGGGTCTTTAGGTTGAGCTTGGCCTTCACGGCAGCGCCGTTGGGGACGTAATCCAGAACCCCCTCGAACTGGGTCACGAGGCTTTGATCGTCGGAGTGACGGATGTAGTGGCCGTTGAGGTTCGCAAGCTTGGCGAAATCGAAACGCGCGGCCGAGCGGCCGATTGCGGGCAGGTCGAACGCCTTGATCATCTCCTCCGTCGAGAAGATCTCCTGGTCGCCATGGCTCCAGCCAAGCCGGACCAGATAATTCCGCAAGGCCGCCGGTAGATATCCCATGGCGCGGTAGGCGTCGACGCCGAGCGCGCCATGTCGCTTCGACAGCTTCGAGCCGTCGGGGCCGTGGATCAGCGGGATGTGCGACATCGAGGGAACGGACCATTCCAGCGCGTCGTAGATCTGCTTCTGCCGGGCGGCGTTGATGAGATGGTCGTCGCCGCGGATGATGTGGGTGACGGCCATGTCGTGGTCGTCGACGACGACCGCGAGCATGTAGGTCGGGGTGCCGTCGGCCCGCAGCAGCACGAGGTCGTCGAGGTTCTCGTTCTGCCAGACCACGCGGCCCTGCACCTGGTCCTCGATCATGGTCTCGCCGGTGAGCGGCGCCTTCAGCCGAATGGTCGACTTCATGCCGGCAGGCGCCTCGGAGGCATCGCGGTCGCGCCACAGGCCGTTGTAGAGGCGGGTGCGCCCCTCGGCGCGCGCCTTCTTGCGCATCTCGTCGAGTTCCTCCGCCGTCGCGTAGCAGCGATAGGCGCGGCCTGCCGCAAGCAGTTGCTCGGCGACCTCGCGATGGCGCGCAGCGCGGCTGAACTGGTAGATGACCTCGCCGTCCCAATCGAGCTCGAGCCACTTCAGGCCGTCCAGGATGGCGTCGATCGCCTCTTTGGTCGAGCGCTCGCGATCGGTGTCCTCGATTCTAAGCAGCATCCGGCCCGCCCGCCCGCGGGCATAGAGCCAGTTGAATAGCGCTGTGCGGGCGCCTCCGATATGGAGGAAGCCGGTGGGCGAGGGAGCAAAGCGTGTGACGATGGGTGAGGTCATCAGGGGCAGGGCCGCGGTGAAAGTGGCGGTGGTGTATAGCAGGAACCGTGCATAACTAAAGCCTCGGGCACGACAAAGCGGACTTGGCTCAATCAAGCGAATTTGGCAGAAGAGCCGCTGATTTCCTCCTCAGGACCTGGGTAATGGCGACAACAGCACCGGCAGTGGCAGAGACGGCAGAAGCAGGGCGCGACTTCATCCGCGACATCGTCCAGGCCGATCTCGCCTCCCACAGATACAAGGAGATCGTGACCCGGTTCCCGCCGGAGCCGAACGGCTACCTGCATATCGGTCACGCCAAGTCGATTGCGCTCAACTTCGGCATCGCGCAAGAATTTTCAGGCCGCTGCAATCTGCGCTTCGACGACACCAACCCGACCAAGGAAGAGCAGGAATACATCGATTCCATCCAGGCCGACGTGCGCTGGCTTGGCTACAAATGGGCGGGCGAGCCGCTCTATGCGTCGGACTATTTCGAGCGCCTCTATGAATGGGCCGAGGGGCTGATCAAGCGCGGCCTCGCCTATGTCGACGACCAGACGCAGCACGATATCCGCGTCAACCGCGGCTCGCTGACCGAGCCCGGCAAGAACTCGCCGTTCCGCGACCGCTCGGTCGACGAAAACCTCGACCTGTTCCGCCGCATGAGGGCCGGCGAGTTTCCGAACGGCGCGCGCGTTCTGCGCGCCAAGATCGACATGGCCTCCGGCAACATCAATCTGCGCGATCCTGTGCTGTACCGCATCCTGCATGCACATCATCCGCGCACCGGCGACAAATGGTCGATCTATCCGAGTTACGACTACGCGCACGGCCAGTCGGATGCGATCGAAGGCATCACGCATTCGATCTGCACGCTGGAGTTCGAGGATCACCGGCCGCTCTATGACTGGTTCATCGAAAAACTGCCGGTGCCGTCGAAACCGCACCAGTATGAATTCGCGCGTCTCAATCTCACCTACACGGTTCTGTCAAAGCGCGTGCTGACCCAGCTCGTGCGTGATGGCCATGTCGCAGGCTGGGACGATCCGCGCATGCCGACGATTGCCGGGCTGAAGCGTCGCGGCGTGCCGCCGGCCGCGATCCGCGAATTCGTCAAGCGCATTGGCGTCGCCAAGGCGAACAGCGTCGTCGACGTCAGCATGCTGGATTTCTGCATCCGCGAGGAGCTGAACCGCACGGCGCTGCGCCGCATGGCGGTGCTGCGGCCGCTCAAAGTGGTGATCGAGAACTATCCGGAAGGGCAGGTCGAGGAGATCGAGGCCGTCAATCACCCCGACAATCCCGATGCCGGCACGCGCAAAATCGCATTCGGCCGCGAGCTCTATATCGAGCAGGACGATTTCATGGAGAACCCGCCGAAGAAATTCTTCCGGCTCTCTCCGGGCAATGAGGTGCGGCTGCGCTACGCCTATTTCATCAAGTGCACGGGTGTGGTGAAGAACACGGCCGGCGAGGTCACGGAGCTCCGTTGCACCTATGATCCCGCAACCCGCGGCGGCAACGCGCCCGACGGCCGCAAGGTCAAGGCGACCATGCACTGGCTGCCGGCCGCTTGCTCGCTTCCTGCCGAAATCCGCCTCTACGGCCAGCTCTTTGCCAAGCCGAGCCCGGATGCCGCGAACTTCGCCGCCGACCTCAATCCGGCCTCGCTGGAGGTCCTCAAAGAGGCCCGGATCGAGCCTGCGGTCGCGGAAAGCAACTCCAGCGAGCCGATGCAGTTCGAGCGCCAGGGCTATTTCGTCCGTGACAAGGATTCCACGCCGGAGCGACTGGTGTTGAACCGAACCATTGGCTTGCGAGACACCTTTGCAAAGGAAGTTGGAAAGAGCTAAGCCCCATCATCGCAGCGTTCGTGATCTGGATCACACGCGAACGCAGGCCCCAGGCCCTAGATAACGATCCTCCCTTGAAGGGGGCCCCCATGAAAAAGTCCGTTGCCTTGGCTATCATCTTCCTGCTGCTGCCGGCGTTCTCGGCCGGCGCAGCGAGCTCGCTCCACCGCAAGCATGTCACCCACCACGGCGTACAAAAGGCGCACCCGAGCGAAGCGGCACCGAAAGCGCCGCCGGTGACGCGATTGCCGGTCGCGCCCGACACATTCCGGGCGTAAGGCCAGGCACGAGATTCTGCTGCGCGATTCCGTTTTTGTTCTCTAGTCCGGTTCCCTCAACTTCCGGTAGTCTCCGCGCCAATAGCGGGGTATTGGCGGTATGGCAGTGCGGGACGGGCCACGGCGCCGCGCGCAGGGCGTTGCGGGAACCTGGCCGCCGCGCGGGGCCGCGCAGGCGGGCTTGCTGGCGCCATCCGGCGCTCCGGCCTGGACCGACTTCCTCGAACGTCTGCGGGCATTGGTGCGCGCGGAAGCCGGCGCCGGGCGCCTCATGCCGTGGGTCCCGGTCGCCTTCGGCATCGGCATCGCGTTTTATTTCACTGCCGCGCACGAGCCCGTGCTGCCGGTTGCCATCGTCACGGCAGCCGTGCTGTGCCTCGCCGCCTTCCTGCTCAGGCGAAGCCGGTTCTTCGTCAGCGCTGTGCTGATCGCGGCGATAGCCGCAGGCTTTGCGGCCGCGACAAGCAGGACGGCGTATGTGGGCCATGCCGTGCTGGCGCGGCCGCTCTATTCGGTCTCGCTCTCCGGCTTCGTCGAGACGCGCGACATCCGCGAGCGCACCGACCGCTTCGTGCTGCGCGTGACCACCATGAACGCACCGCGCTTCTCCACCAGGATTGAGCGCGTGCGGCTTTCGGTGAAGAAGGGCACCGCGCCCGATGTCGGCAGCTTCGTCGAATTGAAGGCGCGGCTGATGCCGCCGCTCGCGCCGCTGCGGCCGGGCTCCTACAATTTCTCCCGCGATTTGTTCTTTCAGGGCATCGGCGCCTCCGGCTTCGTGATGGGCGCGATCAAGATCGTCGATCCGGCCGAGAGCGGCGGCCTTGGCTTGCGCTACGACGCCTTCATGCAGAACTTGCGCGATGCAGTCGACGCGCGCATCCACACGCGCCTCGACGGCGACGAGCGCGCGATCGCAACCGCGCTGCTGACCGGTCGGCGCGACGCCATCACCCAGCCCGTCAACGACGCGATGTTCATCTCCGGCCTCGGCCACGTGCTCTCGATCTCCGGCTATCACATGGCAGTGGTCGCGGGCGTGGTGTTCTTCGCCGTGCGCGCGCTGCTTGCGCTGATCCCCGGCCTTGCCGTCAGCGCGCCGATCAAGAAATGGGCGGCGGCCGCCGCGCTCGTCGCCGCGGCCTTCTACCTCTTGCTGTCGGGCAACGATGTCGCAACGCAGCGATCGTTCTTCATGACGGCAGTGGTGCTGATTGCCGTCATCGTCGACCGCCGCGCCATCACCTTCCGCACGCTCGCGGTCTCAGCGATGATTGTGCTCGCAATGCAGCCGGAGGCGCTGGTGCATCCGAGCTTCCAGATGTCGTTTGCGGCAACCCTTGGCCTCGTCGCGCTGGTGCAGATCGGCATGCCGCGGCTGTTCGCAAAGCCCGATCATTCGGCGACCGCGCGCGTCGCGCTCTGGGGTGGGCGCGAGCTCGTCACGCTGTTGCTCGCCTCACTGGTCGCAGGATTCGCGACCACGCCCTATGCCGCCTTCCATTTCCATCGCGTCACCCCCTACGGCGTGCTCGCCAACCTCGCGGCGATGCCGGTGGTCTCGGCGCTGGTGATGCCGGCAGGCCTGCTCGGTCTGCTCGCCATGCCCTTCGGCCTCGACGGCTTCTTCTGGTGGTTGATGGGGATCGGCATCGACTGGATGATCGTGGTCACGCAATGGGTCGCAAGCCTGCCCGGCGCGGTCGGTCGCATGGCGGCCTTCGGCGTCGGCCCCATGATCGTGGCAAGCGCCGGCCTCGTGCTGATGGGATTGTTGCGCACCCCGCTGCGCTGGTCCGGTGCGCTGGTGTTTGCAGCCTCGGTCGTGTGGGCGCTTGCCGTGCGGCAGCCGGATATTCTGGTGTCCGGCGACGGCCACGCCATCGCCGTCCGTGGCAAGGACGGCGGACTTCACATGATGCGCACCAGCAAGGACGCATTCCTCATCAAGGAATGGCTCGCCGCCGACGCCGATGCGCGCAGCGCCACTGACGCGGCGCTCGCCGATGGCGTCTCCTGCGATGATGCGGGCTGTGTGGTGGAGATGGAAGGCGGCGGCCTGGTCGCAGAAGCGCTCCGTAGCGACGCGCTGGAGGACGATTGCGAGCGCGCCACGCTTGTCGTGACCACCCGTCAGCCGCCGTTGGATTGCGCGGCGTCGGTGATCGACCGCGAGCGGCTGCGCCGGCAGGGCGCGCTGGCCTTGTGGCGCAAGGCGGGCGGATTCGACGTGGAAGCAACAAAGCCCCCCGGATTCGACCGACCGTGGTCGCCCGCCATCAAGGGCGATGACGGGGCTGACAGCTTCATCGCAACACGTCCGCCGCCGCGGCGCGCGCGGGATGCAACGCCGTCGGAAGCGGATTTGCAAACGGCCGAATAACCGAGGCTGGCCGGAGCTCTGTTTTGCGGAGCTGCGCTTGGCGTTGCCTTGGCGGACCTTGCCTCAGTGAGAAGTGATCGGCAGCTCGAATGTGCCGAGATGAAACTCCTCACTCTGAAGCTCGTCGGGCTCGCCGCTCTCCCGGGACGACGCCGGCAACTCCACCAGAGTGAATGAGGCTTCGGGAAATTGCTGCCAGATCGCGAGATCTTGTTCGGTGACCGTGAGCCAGCCGAATGTAAACATGTAACGCCCGGGCTCGGTGACCCCACCGGCCCGACGCCAGGTAATCTTGTTCACCATCAACTACGCCCGCGCTTGTTGTGGGCAAAAGGTGCCGCCGGACGCGAGCCCGCCGGCACCTTCGCGAGATCTTGTCTAGCCCGGCAAGCTTACTCGACCGGAAGAATCTGTGCGGCCGGAGCTTCCGTTGCGGCTGCCGTATGCATCGGCGGCTTCACCGGCTCGGTCACCGGCAATTGCAGCACGCTCACGCGCTGTCCCTCGCAAAGCTGGGTTACCAGCACGTAGTTTCCATCCGGAAATTCGATCGCGTCGTGATGGCGATCGTGAATGTGCGGATCGATCTTGCCGAACTTTCCAACGCGGGAATTGATGGTCCGCGTCCAGATCCAGCGGTTGTCGTATTTGACCTCGTCCTCGAAGGCGAGCTCTGTGCCCGGCAGCATGCAGACGGCGACGGTCGGGTCGCTTTCTGATGCGAAACCGCGGGTCGAGGTGCCGCGGAAGGTCGTCGTAATCAGCGTCTCGCCGACCTGGGCGGGGCGCGAAGCTACGGCATGCAAACTATAGTCACACATCGGATTGCTCCTCATTCGAGATAGCCAACCCGCGCCTCTGTCACTGTTGGAGCAGCAAGCTCTTTGAGGCACAGGCCTCTATCAGCGTGGTCACCAGCCCCGTAAGGCTCAGCCTTGTTATAGGCAATTTCACGGCTGGCCCTTCGGGCCTTTAATCACAAATCTGTTGAAGCCCTTTGGTTCCTAGGCTCGCGCAAACGCACAAACAAAAAAGCCGCCGGAGGGCTCCGGCGGCGACTTTAGCACTTTTTAGTATTTGCGGTAGAGCTTAGTATTTGCGGTAGAGCCCAATCAGCTTGCCCTGAATCTTGACGCGGTTTGGCGGCAGGATGCGGACTTCATAGGAGGTATTGGCGGGCTCGAGCGCAATCGAAGCGCCGCGGCGGCGGAAACGCTTCAGCGTTGCTTCCTCCTCGTCGATCAGCGCCACCACGATGTCGCCGGTATCTGCGGTGTCGTTGCGCTGGATCAGCGCCATGTCGCCGTCGAGGATGCCCGCGTCGACCATCGAATCGCCCCGCACTTCGAGCGCATAGTGCTCGCCGCTTCCGAGCATATCCGGCGGCACGCTGATGGTGTGGCTCCTCGTCTGCAGCGCCTCGATCGGCGTACCCGCGGCGATTCGTCCCATCACGGGCACCGCAACGGGACGTTCGCCGTCGTCGACATTGGCGTTGCCGCCGCGCACCTTGCCGAGGTTGCCTTCGATCACGCTCGGCGTGAAGCCGCGACGGCTGCCGCCGGGCGAAAGCTCGGGCAGCTTGATCACCTCGATGGCGCGTGCGCGATTGGGCAGGCGGCGGATAAAGCCGCGCTCCTCCAGCGCCGTGATGAGACGATGGATACCGGACTTCGAGCGCAGATCGAGCGCATCCTTCATCTCATCGAAGGAGGGCGGTACGCCGGCTTCCTTCAGCCGTTCGTTGATGAAACGCAGTAGTTCATACTGTTTGCGCGTGAGCATCTCGAGCAGTCCCCCGGGGTTCAAAAGGTGTCGTTCGATTCCGAGACTCTTATTTCGAGACAAGAGTCTCGAAACTTGGGAGATGGTCTCCCGGTACTAGCCCTCGAAACAAATCATGAACGGACACTATATGTTCGATATGTGTTCCGCAACCATTTAATATCAGGTGAACATGCGAAAGTTTGGCGAGCGCGCCGGTCGGAACTCGGCCAGAGGCCTATTCCGGCAGCCGAAGGATCTCGCAACCAGCGCCCGCTTTCGCCGCTTCCGCAAACGGTGCGCGTATCACTAATGCCTGCGCCGCAGCGAGATTCGCAAGCAGCGAGGAGTCCTGGTGATTGACGGGCGTTGCGATCAGCGTGCCGTCATCGCGCTCTTCGAGCCGCGCACGCAGATAGTCCTCGCGGACATCGTTGGCGCCGACATCACGACCGAGAACGGCCGTCTCACGCACGTGGTGAATCATTTTGCGGCCGGACAAAGCGCGAATCAGCGGCACGACGAACAGCAGCGTGCAGACGTAGGAGGACACGGGATTACCGGGCACGCCGACCACGCGCATCGCGCCGAGCCGGCCATGCATCATCGGTTTCCCCGGTCGCATCGCGATCTTCCAGAACGCGATGCTGACGTTCTCGGCTTCCAGCGATTCCTTTACGAGATCGTGATCGCCGACGGAGGCGCCGCCGGTCGTGACCAGGATATCGGCGGCAAGCTCGCGGGCGCGGCGGATGCCCGCGGTGGTCGCCTCCTTTGTGTCGGCGGCAACCCCGAGGTCGATCGTTTCGGCACCCTCGGCGCGGGCGAGCGCGCGCAGCGCATAGCCGTTGGAATAGACGATCTGGCCGGGACCGGGGCTCGAGCCGGGCATGACAAGCTCGTCGCCGGTCGCAAGCAAGGCGACCTTGGGTCGCCGCCGCACGGGCAGTTCCGGATAATTCATGCTCGCTGCGAGCGACAAATCGCGCTCGGTGAGGCGGCTGCCGGCGGACAGCAGCACGTCGCCCTCCCTGAAGTCGACGCCCGCGGGGCGGATATGCCGTCCCTTTGCAGCGGCCTCGGTGATGGTGATGGCGTTGCCGTCGGCGACCGTGTCTTCCTGGATCACGACGGCATCGGCGCCGTCGGGGATCACGCCGCCGGTGAAGATGCGCGCCGCCTCGCCCTCGCCAATCGCGCGGTCGAAAGGACGGCCAGCGGCGACTTCGCCGATCACCTTGAGCCTGGCATTGACCTGCGCGGCGTCGGCGGCGCGCACCGCATAGCCATCCATCGCCGACATCGCCTGCGGCGGCTGGGTGCGCTTTGCTGCGATGTCGCGCGCAAGCACGCGATGATGGGCGCCTTCCAGCGCCACCATCTCCTCGCCCAACGGCTCGGCGCCGGCAAGGATCGCGGCAAGGGCGTCGGTAACCGGCATCAGCGCCACGGCAGCACTCCAAAAGTCTCGAATGATCGAGTTTTAGCGGAGTGGATGGCGCGAAGCAAAGGTGAGGACAGGACGCATCTTGCAATCCCCATCATGTGGACGATTCGACACGACTGGCAATTCGCACACATCCGCCATGCGCGAATTGCCCGTCGTGTTACTTTGTCGCAGGTTTCAGGCTATTGCCGAAAATCGGAAATAACCCCATCCTTCCCGACAGCCCGGCTCGAGGAGAGGGACGTTCGGCCAATCGTCACGACACGTGAGGCGGGTTGCGATGGACGCTGTCGGCGCGCAAGGACGAAGCGCGTGTGATGCGTCCGACGAAGCCGTGTGGTCCCGACACCCCGATGCTGGTGTCAAGTCCGCGAGTTGATTGCAGGCGACGGTGACTACAAAGCCCGGTACGCCGAGGAGAGCACGGTATAAGTCGTCAAACATCGCGCGGGGAATGCCGGACGTGTTCGGTTGTACCTGTGACCAACTCGTGTGCGTTCTTCTAAGTTTCTGCAGCACACGAGAGCGCGGGTGCAACGGCGCCCGGCATTCCCTGCGCCCTCCGATTTTCGAGGGCATTCGCGCAAGACTCGGACAAATCACGTCGCGAGAACGTGAATGCTCGTCGCAACGAACCCTGGTGCCGCATTGGGTATGTTCGCGGCAACGCGTTCAACTCCGACGTGAGAGGAGCCGTCAATGTCGACAACGGCGCGGAACGCCAGCTTCCTTCATCGAAGGAGAATATTGGTCACGCTGGGCACGTTCCTTACGACCATTCTTCTCTCGACTCTGCCGGCTCGTGCGGGACAGAATGGCATGCCAGACGCACTCCAGGGAGACGGCCGCGTTTCGCGCTTCTATCGTTGGGAGGGGACAATTCCTCGACCAGGTAAGCTACTGCGGCAAGAGAAGGTGGAGCCGACGCTGGGCCTCGCGAATGCCGGCACGCAGTTGAGAATCCTGTACAGCTCGATCGACGGCATAGATGGAAAATCCCCTATTGTCGTTTCGGGCTTGCTGTTCCTGCCGCACGGCAAGCCACCGGCCGGCGGTTGGCCCTTGATGGCTTGGGCGCACGAGACGGCCGGAATGGCTGATATCTGCGCGCCCTCGTGGGCTGGGTATTCGACCAGCATCGAAGGGTTTCTAAACACCTGGCTCGCGCATGGCATCGCTATCGTCGCGACCGATTATCAAGGTCTCGGCACGCTAGGACCGCACCCGTACCTGGCCGTCCGCCCCGGAGCGTATGGGGTTCTCGACAGCGTTCGGGCAGTGCAGCAATCGTTTCCTGTGATCGGAAAAAAAGTCCTGCTCGCCGGCTATTCGCAAGGAGCACAGGCAGCGTTTGGAGCAGCCGCCCTTCAGTCGTCCTACGCGCCCAAACTCGACCTGCGTGGCGTCATCGCAACGGGGACCCCCTATATGACGCCGGAAACAGCGCCGGCCATGCGCGCCGACACTGCCGCGCAGGTCAGCTACCTCCTTGTTTACCCGCTCTACCTGGGGCTGATGGCTCAACAGTCGGATCCAACGTTGAAAGCGTCCGATATGTTTAGCGAGAAGGCAATGCCGCTATTCGAGATGACCCGCCGAGCCTGCGTATGGCAGCTCGTGCTCGAAGCTCTCTCCTCTCATCTGACACGAGCGGAAAGCGTCAAGCCAGGATTCGAGCGTGCGCTGCTAGCCAATATTCACCTGCTCGAATATCCATCATTGAAGTTGTCAGCGCCGCTGTTCATGGGCATTGGAGAACTCGACCAGGACGCTCCTGCCAGCCTGCAGCTTGCCCTAACAAAAAAAGCCTGCAACGCAGGAACGACAATCGAAGCTCACCTCTACGCAGGCGCGCCGCACAATGAGGCCGTAACCAGGTTGCTCCCGCAAGCCATTCGGTTCGCCGATGCGGTTTTGGCCGGTAAGACCGTTACGCCTGTCTGCAGCCCGGAGGCAGAATAAACATGGACGTGGTGCTTTGCGACAGCCGGCGGACATCCACTTCGGTGTATCCCGCAACAGCGGTTACGAGTAGGCGGCCTAAATGCCCAGCGCCGTCAGCGCATCGGCAACATCGCGCGACGAGTTGACTTGGATCGCCTTCAGGCCGCGAGCCCGCGCGCCTTCGACATTCTCGCCGATATCGTCGAAGAACACGATGCGCGAAGCGGGCACACCGATGGCGCCCACGACGTGATCGAAGGCAGCCGCGTCCGGCTTTCGGTGGCCGATCGTGGAGGAGTAATAGAGCTCGCGAAAGGGTTTTAGCGTGTGCGCATAGGCCTTGCTGAAATATTCGACATGCGCGCGGTTGGTGTTGGAGAAGACATAGAGCGGAAGATGTTCCGCGGCGCGCGCCAGCAGCCCCGCGATTCCGTCCATCTCGCCGGCGAAGATTGCATTCCAGCCTTCGAGGAACTGGCTGTCGGAGATGGTAATGCCCAGGCCACGGCGCAGGCTGTCGAAATAGGCCTCGTCGCTGATCGCACCGACCTCGTGATGCTTGTATGTGTCATCGCGCACAAAGCGCGAGGCGATGTCGGCAGGTGCGCAGCCGGCATGGCCGGCCCAGCAGGCCAGCGCCTTGTCGAATTCGATCTTGAACACGACGCGACCGAGATCGAACAGCAGCGCGTCGGCATCGCCCGGGGAAAGACGGGGAGCGGTCATGGCGGTCAGATACACAAAGCCGATTGGCGTGACAATGATGACACGCCATTCGCTCCGGCCGCGTGCTCAATAACGATAGGGCTCGATGTCGAGCAGCGGATAGGCCGAGAACACGCTCGGCATGTTGGTTGCGGTTGCCGGATGCAGATACGATTTATCGAGCTCTTTGAACGAAGTGACGCCGAGCAGCCCGAGCGAGCGCATCACTTCGTCCTCCAGGAGTTCCAGCATGCGCAGGACGCCAGCCTCGCCGGCCGCGGCCAGCGCCCAGCATTGCAGCCGCCCGATGCCGACGATGTCGGCGCCGGCCGCGATCGCCTTCACGACGTCGGAGCCGCGGCAGAAGCCGCCATCGACCATGATTTTCGCGCGGCCCTTCGCCGCCTCGACGATCTCCGGCAGCACATGCATGGCGCCGCGGCCGTGGTCGAGCTGGCGGCCGCCATGGTTGGAGACGTAGATCCATTCGACGCCGTGATCGAGCGCGATCTTCGTGTCCTCGGCGGTGGCGATGCCCTTGATGATCAGCGGAATCTTGAACTTGTCCTTGATCAGCTTGACCGTGCGCCACGAAAGCCCCTTCTGGTAATCGCCGCCGGTCGAGCGCATCCGGCTTTCGCGCACATAGCGCTTGGCGATGTCGCGCTCGCGCCGGCTGTAATGGGCGGTGTCGACGGTCAGACAAAAGGCCGTGTATTTGGCGGCGATCGCGCGGCTCACATGATCCTCGACGAAGGCGTCGTCGCCGCGGACATAGAGCTGGAACAGGCGGAGTGCGTCGGGAGCGGCTTCCGCGGTCTTCTCGAGACCGGGGTCGGACACCGAACTCAGCATGTGCGCGGCGCCGAACCGCCCGACGCCGCGCACGACCGCGGCGGCACCTGCGGGATCGAAGATTTCAAGTGCGCCGACCGGCGCCAGCATGACTGGCAGGCGCATCTTGCGGCCGAAGCGCTCGACCGAAGCATCGACCTTGGCGACGTCGCGCAGCACGCGCGGGCGGAAGGCGATCTCGTCCAGCGCCATGCGGTTGCGGCGCAGGGTGGTCTCGGTCTCGGCGGCGCCGACGATGTAGTCCCAGGCGTTCTGGTTGAGGTTGGCACGCGCTTTCCGGACGAACTCGTGCAGGTTCTGGAACGGCTCGTTGCTTGCCCCAAGCTCCATATTGCGCGCTGGCCGGATCGCTTCGTTCATGACGTGCTCCCCCCATGATTTCGTTGGGCTGTTGTTTCTCTCTCGCCTATCGCTTCCGGCGGCTTCACGCCATCCCAAAATTGCATGGCTTGCGGGCGAGGCTCGCTTGGCAGCGGCGGGAATTCCGGCTTTGCGGCGCGCCCCGCCGCCGATATCGTCGGCTCAAGCAAAATGCCGCGAGGAAATCATGTCCTCCTTGATGCTGTTTTCCCCGTTCTCGATCCGGGGCGTGACGCTGAAAAACCGGGTCGTGGTGCCGCCGATGCATCAATATTCGGCAGTGAAGGGATTTCCGACCGACTGGCACCTGATGAATGCCGGCAAATTCGCTGCCGGTGGCGCGGGTCTCGTCGTGGTCGAATCAACCAAGGTCGAGCGCCGCGGCTGCGGCACGGTGGGCGATCTCGGCATCTGGGACGATGCCTTCATCGAGCCCTTGAAGCGGCTGGTGAAATTCATCCACGAGCAGGGCGCGGTCGCCGGCATCCAGCTCGGCCATTCCGGCCGCAAGGCGCGCGCCAACCGGCCCTGGGAGGGCGACGGGCCGTTGCAACGGCGGCCCAACGTCGAGGATTGGGACGCTTGGACGCCGGTTGCACCCAGCGCGATCGCCCACAGCGAAAAGTGGCATGTGCCGCGGGCGCTGGAACGCCATGAAGTCAAGGATTTGGTGCAGGCGTGGGGCCGCGGCGCGCGTCGGGCCCATGAAGCAGGTTTCGAGGTGCTGGAACTGCACGGCGCTCACGGCTACCTCGTGCATGAGTTCCTGTCGGAGCGCTCGAATCAGCGCACCGACGAATATGGCGGTTCCGAAGCTAACCGGATGCGCTTCCTGATCGAGATCGCGGAGGCGGTGCGGACCCATTGGCCCGAGCGCAAGCCGCTGTTCGTACGGCTGTCGGTTGAGGACAATGCCGGCTGGGGCCCCGAGCAGAGTGTCCGGCTGGCGAAAATCCTCAAAACCAAGGGCGTCGACGTCATCGATTGCTCGTCCGGGGGAATCACCGATCAGGCGCCGATTCTCGGACGCGAGATCAAGTACAGTTACCAGGTACCGCTATCGGAATATGTCCGCCGCCACGCCGATATCATGACCATGGCAGTCGGTTTGATTATTCATGGCGACCAGGCGGAAGATATTTTAAGGGAAAGTCAGGCGGATTTGATCGCCGTTGGTCGCGAAATCCTCAATAATCCGAACTGGCCGATGGATGCTGCCCTGAAATTGGGCGCCGAGGGTCCGTTCCGGAACGTGCCGCCGCAATTCGGCTGGTGGCTCGGGACACGGGCCAGGCGAGGATTCGGGACGCAACCGTCGACCTATCAGGTGGGCTTGCAAGTCGGCCTTGAAGAAACCAGAAAGGTGTTGTGAGTCTCCTGTTTCGACCCCATTTGGGCAACAAATCCAGCGCGGAAGGCGGCGGACATCATATGCGGAAAAATATCCTATTTCTCGTGGGTTCGCTGACCGGCGCCTGTTTGACCCTGCTGGTCACGGGGCCCGAGAGCGAGCACTGGATTGCCCGGGCCAAGGCTGCGGCCAATGCCGCCGATACCTATTCCGAGCTCAATCTTTTTGGCGAGGTTTTTGAGCGCGTCCGCTCCGACTATGTCGAGAAGCCCAGCGACACCAACCTGATCGAAGGCGCGATCAACGGGATGGTGACCTCGCTCGATCCGCATTCGCGCTACATGAACGACAAGGCCTGGCGCGAGATGCAGGAGACCACCTCCGGCGAGTTCGGCGGTCTCGGCATCGAGGTCACGATGGAGGACGGCCTCGTCAAGGTCGTGGCTCCTATCGACGATACGCCGGCGGCCAAGGCTGGCCTTCTGTCGGGCGACCTGATCAGTCAGATCGACGACGAGAATGTGCAGGGGCTGACGCTCGAGCAGGCCGTCAACAAGATGAAGGGCGCGGTCAACACAAAGACCAAGCTGAAGATCATCCGCAAGGGCAAGGATCCGTTCGACGTGACCCTGACGCGGGAGATCATTAAGGTAAAGCCTGTGCGCTATCACACCGACGGCGGCGATATCGGCTACATCCGGATCACCTCGTTCAATGAGCAGACCACTGACGGCCTGCACAAGGCTGTCGCCGATATCCAGAAACAAATTCCGCAAGACAAGCTCGCAGGCTACGTTGTGGATTTGCGCAACAATCCGGGCGGGCTGCTCGATCAGGCGGTTTCGGTCGCGAGCACTTTCTTGCCGCGCGGCGAAATTGTCTCGACCCGGGGTCGCAATCCGGAGGAAACCCAGCGCTTCACCGCCCATGGCGGCGACCTCACCAAGGGCAAGCCGCTGGTTGTGCTGATCAACGGCGGATCGGCCTCGGCCTCCGAGATCGTCGCCGGCGCCCTGCATGACCACAAGCGCGCAACCCTGATCGGCACGCGGTCCTTTGGCAAGGGCTCGGTGCAGACCATTATTCCGCTCGGCGCCGGCAACGGCGCGCTGGCGCTCACTACTGCGCGCTATTACACCCCGTCCGGCCACTCGATCCAGGCGCTCGGCATTCAGCCCGACATCGAGGTGCTGCAGGACGTGCCGGATGATATGAAGGGCCGTGCCGACATGAAGGGCGAGGCGTCGATGCGCGGGCATCTGTCGGCCGAAGGCACCGAGAAGAGCGGCTCGCAATCCTACGTGCCGCCGGACGAGAAGGACGACAAGGCGCTGGGCGCGGCCTACAACACGTTGCGCGGCGTCGTCGTCAACGCCAAGGTGCAGCCGCAGCCCAAGCAGTCTGTGCCGAATTGACAGAACGTCGATCGGGATTTTGAATGATCAGGGCGGCCCCGGGGCCGCCCTGATGTTTTTGGAGGTGAACTGCGAGCTTTTTTACGCTGTTTTTGGCCGCCGTCTCCTGCTCTCCGTCATTGTGATCGACGCCGCGACGCTGTGGCGCGAGCCGAATAATTCCCTGATCTGCGCGGCGGGCCTGGCCGGGCTGAACAGATAGCCCTGCATCTCCGAGCAGCCGAGCTCGCCGAGGAGCTGGCGCTGCGCTTCGGTTTCGACGCCCTCCGCCGTCGTCGCCATGTGACGGGAGGCGGCGATGTTGACCACGGCCTGCACGATGCTGCAGGAGCCCTTGTCCGGCTCGGTGATGTCCTTGACGAAGCTGCGGTCGACCTTGATCTTGTCGAAGGGGAACCGCTGCAGGTAGCTCAGCGACGAGTAGCCGGTGCCGAAGTCGTCAAGCGCGATACGCACGCCGATGGCGCGAAGCTGGTGCAGGATGGCGAGCGCGGCCTCGTCGTCGCGGATCAACACCGCCTCGGTGATTTCCAGCTCCAGTCGGCCGGCCGCAAGGCCCGACGCGGCGAGCGCCGCCATGATCTTCAACGCCAGCGTGCCGCTCTTGAACTGCACTGGCGAGACGTTGACGGCAAGCCGGATGTCGCTCGGCCAGGTCGCGGCCTCGTCGCAGGCGGTGGTGAGCACGAACTCGCCGAGCTGGTTGATCAGTCCGGTTTCCTCGGCGATCGGAATGAACTCGGCCGGCGAGATCATCCCGCGCTCCGGATGCCGCCAGCGCACCAGCGCTTCGCAGCCGGTGATGCGGTTCTCCTGCAGACTGACGCAAGGCTGGTAGTAGACTTCGAGCGCGCGGGCTGTGATTGCCTGGCGCAGGTCGACCTCCAATTGCCGGCGGGCGCGGACCTGGGCGTCCATCTCGGGCGCGAAGAAGCGGTACGTGCGGCGGCCTGCGGCCTTCGCGGCATACATCGCAAGATCGGCGTTTTTCAGGATCTGGTCGAGATCGGTGCCATGCTCCGGCACCAGCGCGATCCCCATGGAAGCGTCGGCGGTGAGCTGGTGGCCAAGGCACTCAAACGGCGCGCGGATCGCCTCGAAGGCACGGGTGACGAGATCGATGACGTCCTCGGCAGTGTCGACGCCGGTCTGCACGATCGCAAACTCGTCGCCGCCGAGACGGGCGACAAAGCCGGCGGAGCCGACGCAGCGGTTCAGACTGACGGCGATCGATTTCAGAAGCTCGTCGCCGATCAGGTGGCCGAGGGAGTCGTTGACGCTCTTGAACTCGTCGATGTCGATGTAATAGACGGCGATCTGTTGCCCCACCGGGATCCGCGTCAGCTCCTGCTTCAGCCGCTCGTGAAACAGCGCGCGGTTGGGCAGGTCGGTCAGCGCATCATAGTGAGCGAGATGGGCAATGCGCTGCTCGGTGCGGCGGCGCTCGGTGATGTCCTCGTGGGTCGCGACCCAACCGCCGTCGGCAAGCGGCTCGTTCACGATCTGCACCGAGCGTCCGTCGGGCGTCTCGATGACGGTAATCTTCTTGCGACCGATTTCGCGCAGCGTGGTATCGACGTATTCGTCCGCGTCACCGACGAACGAACCGGTCTCTTTGCGATGCTCAATGATCTCGCGCAGGCTCGCTCCGGGTTTCACGATCGCAGGCGAAAGCCCGTACATTTCGACATAGCGTTGGTTGCAGACGACCAGTCGCCTCGATGAATCGAACAGCAACAGGCCCTGCGTCATGTTGTCGATGGCCTTGTCGAGGCGTTGCTTTTCAAGGGTGAGGCGCCGTTGCGAGGCTGCGTGATCGCGCGACAGCCGGCGCACGACGATAAAGAGCAGGACTGCGATCAGCAGCACCGATACGGCGCCGACGCTGATCAGAAAGCGCATCTGCTCTTGCCAGTCGGCGAGCGCGGCGGCCATCGTCGTGCTGGCGACGACCACGATCGGGAACTCGCTGAGCGCATGCGACGCAACGAGGCGGTATTGGCCGTCGATCGGGCTCTTGAGGCGCCCGGCATACTCGTTCAGCTCGAACACCTTCCGCTGGCCATCCGGACCGGTCCTGAAATTCCGTCCGACCATGCCGTCCGCATGAGGATAGCGCGCGAGCAGTGTGCCGTCGCGGTGATGCATCGAGATGGCCGAGCCCGGCGCCAGCGTCACGGAGCCAAAGAACCGTTCGAAGTCGGCCGGCGTGATGGCGCGGGTCACGACGCCGAGGAATTCGCCGTTCGGCCCGGTGACCTTGCAGGCGAATACCGTTGCCCAGCCTCGCTGGAAGCGGCCCTGCACCAGCTGGACCCTGAACCGTTCAAAGGGCGAGCCCGATTTGAACGCCTTGAAAAAATTGCGATCGGCGATCCGCACATTGGGGACCGGCCAGTATTCCGACGAGTTGATCAACGCGCCGTTGGAATCGAAGACGTTGACGCCTGCGACGTCGGTATAGGCGCGCAGCCGCATGCGAAGCATCTCGTGCCACTCGCGGGTCGACAATTGCGCCCGGAAGGCCTCGGGCGTCGGAATGCGCGACGCCTCGAGTTGCGCGACGATCTCGCGCTGGATGCTCATGAAGTCCTCGAGTTGCTGATCGAAATGACGGGCCATCAACAGCACGGTGTTTTCGAGCTGCCGTTCCGCGCTTTCCAGCGCACGCTCGCGGAAATTGCCGGCCATGATCGTGGTGCCGATCGCGATCGCCGCAATCAGAAGCAGTCCGCCGACGACAAGTCCGCGGATCGGGCCGCCGCGCGCGGAGCTCTTCACGTCGATCGAGGCGTTGGCATTCTTCATCATGCGTCTGGTCTGGCCGAGGCTTTGTTGAGCGGGCGCCCGTCGACGCACCGTCGCGCGCGCAAGCTACGACGCCCAGATGGAGCCCGCGTTAGCAATCTCGGTAAATCGGGGGTTAACCGCAGGTCGTGAATTGCGGCTGATATCGCGCAGCACGATAGCGCGCAGCGGCCGTTGCCGGGCGAGAGGTGGCGAACAGGGAACAAGCCTCCTTGCGCGCCGGTGCTCACCAAAACTTAACCATCTGCAACGTGAGCCGTCTGGCGCGAGTTGGGCAGTGAACGGTCGCTCCGCTCCTGCCGTGAGGGAGAGGTCACGATAACTTGCCGAAGAAATTTGCGCGATGAGCCCGGCGTTCAGGCGTGGTAGTGGCCCGACTTGCCGCCCATTTTCTCGACGAGGTGAATGCCTTCGATGCGCACGCCGCGCTCGACAGCCTTGATCATGTCGTAGATGGTGAGGCAGGCGATGGATACCGCGGTGAGCGCTTCCATCTCGACGCCGGTGGGGCCGGTCACCTTGACGGTGGCGCGCACCAGGCATCCCGGAAGTTTTGGGTCCGGTGAAATATCGAGCGTGACCTTCGACAGCGCCAGCGGATGACAGAGCGGAATCAGCTCGTGCGTCCGCTTCGCCGCCATGATGCCGGCGACACGCGCGACGCCGAGCACATCGCCCTTCTTCGCGTTGCCGGACTGGACCAGCTTCAGCGTCGCCTTGCTCATGACGACGCGGCCTTCGGCGATCGCGGTCCGTTCAGTGGCGGACTTCTCGGACACGTCGACCATGCGGGCTTCGCCGCCGGCATCGATATGGGTGAGTGCGCGGCCTTTGAAGGATTGCCGCGCCATCAGCGCGCGCCCATGGAGCCAAGCGCTTCACTGCGCGCGAGCAGCGCGCTTGTGGCAGCCGCGACATCGGCTTGCCGCATCAGGCTTTCGCCGACCAGGAAGGTGGATATGCCGACGTGCGCGAGCCGCGACAGGTCGGACGGGGCGAAGATGCCGCTCTCGCCGATGATCACGCGGTCCTTGGGAATCAGCGGCGCCAGCGCCTCGCTGGTCGCGAGCGTCGTCTCGAAGGTGCGCAGATTGCGGTTGTTGACGCCGATCATCGGCGAGCGAAGCTTGAGCGCGCGCTCGAGTTCGGCGCGATCATGGATTTCGATCAGCACGTCCATGCCGTAGGCAAGGCTCGCGTCCTCGATGTCCCTTGCCGCGGCATCGTCGAGCGCGGCCATGATGATCAGGATGCAGTCGGCATCATGGGCACGCGCTTCCGCGACCTGGTAGGGGTCGAACATGAAGTCCTTGCGCAGCACCGGCAGGCTGGTCGCCTTACGCGCAGCCACCATGAAGTCGAGATGGCCCTGGAAGGAAGGCGCATCGGTCAGCACCGAGAGGCACGCCGCGCCGCCCGCTTCATAGGCCTTCGCGAGCGCCGGAGGATCGAAATCGGGGCGGATAAGCCCCTTGGAGGGCGAAGCCTTCTTGACTTCGGCAATCAGCGCGTATTCGCCGACGGCGAGCTTGCGCCGGATGGCGCGAAGGAAACCACGCGGCGCCGAGGCGGCTTTCGCGCGAGCCTCCACGTCTGAAAGCGGGCGGGCGCGCTTGGCGGCCGCGATCTCCTCGCGCTTATAAGCTTCGATCTTGGTCAGGATGTCGGACATCGCCCGCCTTGCCGCTAGCTGTTCGAGACCGCGATAAGATGCTTCAGCCGCGCGGCCGCTGCTCCACTGTCGAGCGATTGCCTGCCAAGCGCGACGCCGTCGGCAAGGCTCTTGGCCTTGCCGGCGACGATCAGCGCCGCCGCCGCGTTGAGCAGCGCTACGTCGCGATAGGCACTGGGTTCGCCGTCGAGCACGCTTTGCAGCGCGACCGCATTGGCGTCGGCGTCGCCGCCTTTCAACGCATCGCCGCCGACGCGGGTGAAGCCGGCTTCCTCTGGCGTTACCTCGAAGCTGCGGATGCTGCCGTTCTCCAGCGCCGCGACGAAGGTCGGCCCGGTGAGGGTGATCTCATCGAGGCCATCGGAGCCATGCACCACCCAGACGGATTCCGCGCCAAGATTCTTCAGCACTTGCGCGAGCGGCTGCACCCATTGCCGCGAGAACACGCCGACCATCTGGCGGCTGACGCCAGCCGGATTGGACAGGGGACCAAGCAGGTTGAAGATCGTTCGGGTGGCGAGCTCGACACGGGTCGGGCCCACATTCTTCATCGCGGGATGGTGCGACGGCGCGAACATGAAGCCGATCCCGGCCTCTTTGACGCAGCGCCCGACCTGCTCGGGCTTAAGGTCGATCTTGACCCCGAGCGAGGCGAGCACGTCCGCTGCCCCCGAGCGCGACGACAGTGCGCGATTGCCGTGCTTGGCGACCGGAACACCGACGCCAAGCACGGCAATCGAGGCACAGGTCGAGACGTTGACCGAGCCCGAACCATCACCGCCGGTGCCGACGATATCGACCGCGTTGGGCGGTGCGGTCACCCGCAGCATCTTGGCACGCATCGCCGATACAGCGCCGGTGATCTCGTCCACGGTCTCGCCGCGGACCCGCAGCGCCATCAGCAGTCCTCCCATCTGCGAGGGCGTGGCTTCGCCGGACATCATGCTGTCGAAAGCAGCGGCCGATTCCTCCCGCGAGAGCGTGGCGCCGGTGGCGACTTTTCCAATGATCGATTTAAGCTCGTCCATCGCGTACTTTCGGAACTTACTCGGTTATTGCTGGGCGCCGGTCACTTGCGCGAAAGCGGCTTCGTTGACGGAGGTGCCGATCTCCTTTTCGAGCTTGGCAACATAGAGCGCAACCTGCTCGTCGGCGAGGCCGCGCACAAGCTGGTCCTTCAGCTTTTTCATGTCGGCCGAATTGAGATCGATCGGCGGCACCGTGTCGTCGGTGACGCGGAACACGATCCATTCGGTCGGGCCGGTACCCGGCGTCTGGCCGGCGCCGTCCTTTGCGGTCCGGTAGGCGGCCGCAATCAGGCCCGAGGGCACGCCGGGCGGCGAATCCTCGCGCTTGAAGCTCGCTGCGGTTTCGACCTTGGCGCCGATGCCTGCCGCTTCGTCGGCAAGCTTGCCGCCCTGGCCGAGCTTCTGGACCATATCGGTCGCCTTGGTGCGGAGGCGGGTTGCGATCTGGTCATCCTTCCAGCGCGTCTCGACCTGGTCTTTCACCTCATCCAGCGTGCGGTCGCGCGGTGGGGTGATGCCGAGCACGTCGTACCAGACGTAGCCACCGTGATAGGAAATCGGGTCGTTGTCGACGCCGACGTCGCTGTTGAAAGCCTGCGACACCACGTCGAGGCCGGGAGGGATTTTGGTAGCCGGCTGGCTTGTCGGCGTCTTGCCGGAACGATCGACGGCGTCGATGGTAACGGAGGCGAGCCCGAGCTTTTTCGCCGCCTCGACGACGCTGGCACCGCCGCCGCGTTCGTCCTCCATCTTGTCGCGCAGTTCCCCGACCTTGTCGTGGGCACGCTCCATGGCGATCTCTTTCTTCAGATCCTGCGCCACACTCGCATAGTCCGGCTTGATCCCTGGTTGGATCACACCGACCTTGACCAGCGCCACGCCGAAGCGGCCCTGTACCGGCTGGCTGATCTCGCCTGACGGCAGCGAGAACGCGGCGTTCGCAACTGCAGGATCGAGAATGCTGGATTTGGCGACGAGGCCGAGATCGACATCGGACTCCTTGAGCTTGCGCTCCTTGACGAGATCGTCCCACGACGTGCCGGAGGCGATACGGCTGCGCGCGGCCTGCGCTTCGTCGACATTGGGGAAGACGATCTGCGAGACCTGACGCTTCTCCGGCGTGCCGAGCTTGTCCTTGCGTTGCTCGAACAGCTTCTTGGCGTCCTCATCCGACACGTCGGACCATTTGCCGATCTCTTCCGGCGTGATCGCTACAAAGGCGATCTTGCGGTATTCGGGCGCGCGGAATTGCGCCTTGTGCTTGTCGAAGTAGCTGGCAAGCACCTCCGGCGAGGGCGGATCAATCGTCCCGGCCTGGGCCGGGCCGAGCCTGACATACTCGATCGAGCGCCGCTCGTTCTGGAAACGGTACAAGACATCCATCAGCGTGTTCGAGGGCGAAAGGCCCGCGGAAATCGTTCCCGCAAGCTGGCCGCGCAGCGAGACACGCTTTTGATCGGCGAGATAGTGAGCTTCGCTGTAGCCGAAGTTGCGGATGATGGCCTCGAAGCGGGCCGGGTCGAATTGACCGTTCATCCCCTTGAAGTTCGGATCGGCAAAGATCACGCGCATGGTTTCGGCATCGGATTGCCCGAGGCCAAGCTGACGCGCCCTCTCATCGAGCGCGGCTTCGGCCAGCGTCTGCTGCAGTACCTGGCGGTCGAAGCCGAAGGCGTGCGCCTGTTCCTGGGTCAGGGGACGACCAAACTGGCGCCCGATCTGCTGGAGCCGGTCGGTATAGGTTTGGCGGAACTCGTTCAGCGAAATCTCGGTATGTCCGACTTTCGCGAGCGTCGACTGCCCGAAGCCGCGGAAAATGTCCGCAATACCCCAAATGCCGAAACTGACGATCAGCGCGCCCATCGCAACCGTCATAATCGCCTTGCCGAGCCAGTTTGATGAGGCTTTGCGTATTCCTCGAAGCATAGGTCCAACTTGTCTTAAGGAGGGAAAGGGTGCGCCTTATAGCGGACTTCGCAAACGGGCGTCACCGAATTGATAAAGCATCATAAAGTGGCAGTCGCCCGGTCGCAACCTTAAGCCCTCCGGAACGACCGCCTGACCGCATCCCGCGCGAAACGGTTAATGTCGGGCGGCCGGTCTGGAACTGCCGGGGCGGCTCTGCTAGCGCTGCGCACTGAATGAACTGGGAATCGCGCCATGACGGATGCCATCCGGCCGCTGATCGCCGGCAACTGGAAAATGAACGGCCTCAGGGCCTCCCTGGGCGAATTCGATGCCATGCTCGCCGGCGCGGCCAAGGTTGCCGGCAAGGCCGATCTTCTGGTCTGTCCACCAGCGACCCTGATTGCCGCCTTTGCCGGGAAAGTACAGGGCACGAGGGCCTTTGCGGTCGGAGCGCAGGATTGCCACCCCAAGGCCTCCGGCGCCCACACCGGCGATCTCTCGGCCGAGATGCTGGCCGATGCCGGCGCGACCGCAATTATCGTTGGCCATTCCGAACGGCGCGCCGATCACGGTGAGAGCGACGCGCTGGTGCGGCAGAAGGCGGAGGCCGCCTGGCGCGCCGGCCTTGTCGCGATCGTCTGTATCGGCGAGACGCGCGAGCAGCGCGACGCCGGCAAGACGTTGGACATCTGTGGCGCACAGCTCTCGGGCTCGCTGCCGGACGCTTCAACGGCAGCCAATCTGGTGGTGGCCTATGAGCCGGTCTGGGCGATTGGAACCGGGCTCACGCCAACGCCGCAGGATGTCGAACAGGTTCATCGCCTTATCCGCGATCAGCTCACAAGCCGGTTCAAGGCGGAGGGCGGCAAGATCCGCATCCTCTATGGCGGCTCGGTCAAGCCGTCGAATGCGGCCGAACTGATGGCGGTTGCCAATGTCAACGGCGCGCTGGTCGGCGGCGCGAGCCTGAAGGCGTCGGATTTCCTGGCGATTGCCGCGGGCTGCTAGACTAGGCAGCAATGCGCTTCCAATAGATCATCGTGCCCGTGAGGCCGCCATGCGGCTTCAGCGCGTAGTCTGGAATGATCCCGGTCAGGTTGAATCCGAGGCTTTCGTAGAGCGGCGAGGCGCCTTCATCGACGGCGGTGTCGAGCACGAGCAGCGTGCGTCCGCGTGCGAAGGCCATCCGCTCGGCCGCGCGCATCAGCGCGGTCGCGATGCCTCGCTTGCGATGGCTGACTTTCGTCATCATTTTTGCGATCTCGGCCCGATGCGGCTGGTTCGGCGGAAGATCAAGCAGCAGCGTCACCGTTCCAACCAGCAAATCGCCATCGAGGGCCCCCAGAACGATCCGCTCTCCGCGCGTAGCGGCGGCGAGCGAGTTCTCCCAAAAGGCATTGGCCATTTCTGGCTGCAGCGGATGCATGAAGCTCACCGAGCCGCCGTGCGCGACGGTTTCAATGAGCATGTCGCTCAGCATGGCGAGGATGTCGGGCGAGGGACTGAGTGCCTTGATCTGGATGTGCCGCACGACGATTAACTCCCGACGTTGACGGTCCTTGCAGGAAATTCAGTTTTGACCGGCTTACCTCGTCTCTGCTTGATCGCGGCGATCCGTTCGACGTCCTCAAGCTGGAGATGACGGCCGCGCTCGAGAATTTCGAGCGTGTACTCCTCATAGGTGAGCCCCAGCCGCTCGGCCTTGCGAAGGCGAAACGCGACAATTCCGGGTGAGGGGTTGTGCCAGGCGGCGCGGTGCGCGGCCTTCCAGTAAAAGTAATTACCGATGCCGCCGTTGCCCCATTCCGGCATGTGCTCTTCGTCGAGCGGCGGACCGCCGTTGTGGCCAACGGGGATCTCGACCTCCAACATGATCGGCTAGGTCCGCGCCAGCGCGACGACATAGACGCACGCCGTGTTGGTTTCATTGGCAAAGGTGGTGTCGGTGGGCTGCCCGAAGCCGAGGCAATCGCCCGGGCCAAGCGAATGCCGCTCACCGCCCTCGGTGATGACGAGGTTGCCGCTCTGCACCCAGACGAGCTGACGGATGTGGGCGTAAGAGGACGCTGGCAGCGTTACGTGCTGCCGCGGCGGCAATTCCACCCGCACGATCTCGACGGGATGATCGGGACGGCTGAACACCTGCTTGCGCAGATAGCCGGTCTCGGGATCGCGCCAGACCGGCTGTTCCGCAGCGCGCGACAGGCGTCCGCCCTGGCTCTCGGCGCGGAGCATCAGGCCCGCCAGCGTGAGATCAAAGGCGCTGGCGAGCCGGACCAGCACGACCGCGGTCGGACTGACCTCGGCGCGCTCGATCTTGCTGATGGTGGCCTTCGACACGCCCGCGCGCTCGGCGAGATCGGCCAGCGACCAGCCGCGGCTGTCACGTTCCAGCCGCAAACGCTGCGCGAGGCGCTGGCTCAGATCGTCTATCAAAGTATCCATTCGTCTATTATAGTAGAGAATGGGTGGGGCGTTCAAGGCCCGAAAGTCGCGGCCCCGAATTGCTTGCGAGACGGCGCGTCGCGCCTATGTCGGGGGTGACAAATCCCGGTGCAATCGTGTAACACCGCGCGACTTCACGAAAGCCTTGCAAGTCCACGAGCCGGAGGCCGGCCACGCTTAGGCTTGTGACGGAAGGTTGAGATGCAGACTGTTATCATCGTCGTTCACCTCATGATCGTCGCCGTGCTGATCGGCGCGGTGCTGTTGCAGAAGTCCGAGGGCGGCGGCCTCGGTATGGGGGGTGGCGCGGGCTTCATGTCGAGTCGCGGCACGGCCAATCTCCTGACGCGGACGACGGCCATCCTGGCAGTGGGCTTCTTTGTCACCAGCCTTCTTCTGTCGTGGCTCGCCGGTCTTGAGCGCAAGCCGACCTCGATCATCGGTGCGCAGGCGCCGGCGTCGCAGACCCAGCCGGGCGGGGCTACGCCGGTCAAGCCGCCGACCTCAGGCGGCGTGCTCGATACCCTCAAGAAGGCCGAGCAGCAGCAGAAGCAGGCACCGGCCGCGCCGCAGGCGCCGCAGTCACAATAAAGCAGGGTGGCCATGCGGGAAGCTGGGCTAGCTTCCTGCATCAGGAATCCCCATCAAGCCGCTGATAGAACTTTCATTTCTTGCATACCCACAGCCGCGCAAAAACTTGGTCGCGCGCGGCGAATCGTTTTGGCGAATCGGCCCGCTGGCCTTAAAGGTAAAGTCCCATGGCGCGGTACATCTTCATCACCGGCGGCGTGGTTTCCTCGCTCGGAAAGGGTCTGGCATCGGCGGCTTTGGGCGCGCTGCTTCAGGCCCGTGGCTACAAGGTCCGGCTTCGCAAGCTCGACCCCTATCTCAATCTCGATCCCGGCACGATGTCGCCGTATCAGCACGGCGAAGTCTTCGTGACGGATGACGGCGCCGAGACCGATCTCGATCTTGGCCATTACGAACGCTTCACCGGCAGGCCGGCCAGCAAGGCCGACAACATCACCACGGGGCGTATCTACCAGGATATCCTGACCAAGGAGCGGCGCGGCGACTATCTCGGCGCCACGATCCAGGTGGTGCCGCATGTCACCAATGCCATCAAGGAGTTCATCCTTGATGGCAATGACGACTACGATTTCGTGCTGGTCGAGATCGGCGGCACGGTCGGCGACATCGAGGGCCTGCCGTTCTTCGAGGCGATCCGCCAGCTCAAGAACGAGTTGCCGCGCGATCACGCGATCTACATCCATCTGACGTTATTGCCGTACATCCCCAGCGCGGGCGAATTGAAGACCAAGCCGACCCAGCACTCGGTGAAGGAATTGCGCTCGATCGGCATCCAGCCGGATGTCCTGCTGTGCCGCACCGATCGTGCAATCCCGAAGGAGGAGCGGCGCAAGCTCGGGCTGTTCTGCAACGTACGCGAAAGCGCCGTTATCGAAGCGCGCGACGTCGACAACATCTACGCCGTGCCCGAGGCCTATCACGCCGCCGGCCTCGACGACGAGGTGCTGGCGGCCTTCGGAATTGCGCCGAGGATTCCGCCGGCGCTGCAAAGCTGGAACACCATCAACGAGCGTATCCGCAACCCCGAAGGCGATGTCACCATCGCCATCGTCGGCAAATATACCGGCATGAAGGACGCGTATAAGTCGCTGATCGAAGCGCTGTCGCATGGCGGCATCGCCAACAAGGTGAAGGTCAATCTCGACTGGATCGAGAGCGAGGTGTTCGAGAACGAGGATCCAGCGCCGTTCCTGGAGCACGTCAACGGCATCCTGGTGCCGGGCGGCTTCGGCCAGCGCGGCGCGGAGGGCAAGATCAAGGCGGCGCAGTTTGCGCGCGAGCGCAACGTGCCGTATTTCGGCATCTGCTTCGGCATGCAGATGGCGGTGATCGAAGCCGCGCGCAATCTCGTCGGCATCGAGAAGGCCAATTCCACCGAGTTCGGGCCGACGAAGGAGCCGCTGGTGGGCTTGATGACGGAATGGCTGCGCGGCAACGAATTGGAACGGCGCTCCAAGAGCGGCGATCTCGGCGGCACCATGCGGCTCGGCGCCTATCCCGCCATCCTCAAGCGCGGCAGCCGCGTGTCCGAGGTCTATGGCGGCGCGACCGAGATTTCAGAGCGGCACCGCCACCGCTACGAGGTCAACACGGCGTACAAGGATCGGCTCGAGCAGCATGGGCTGAAATTTTCGGGAATGTCGCCCGATGGCGTGTTGCCGGAGATCGTCGAATACGAGGATCATCCGTGGTTCATCGGGGTGCAATTCCATCCCGAGCTGAAGTCGCGCCCCTTCGAGCCGCATCCGTTGTTCGCGTCCTTCATCCAGGCCGCGATGGTGCAGAGCCGGCTGGTGTAGCCTGCTTTTGTCAGCCTTTGACGACGACGCGGTTTGTTGCGACAACACGCTCCCTTAACCGCAAGAACAAGAGCAAAGGGAGTGTCCATGATCTACGAAATGCGCGTCTATCGCTGCGTGCCCGGCCGCCTGCCGGCGCTTTTGAAGCGCTTTGACACCATCACGCTGAAATTGTGGGAGAAGCACGGCATCAAGCAGGCCGGCTTCTTCACCACGCTGATCGGCGAATCCAACCAGGAGCTGACCTACTTCGTGGCCTGGGAGTCGCTCGCCGAGCGCGAGAAGAAATGGACCGCATTCCAGAACGACAAGGAATGGATCACCGCACGCGCGCAGACCGAGGCGGACGGCCAGATCGTCGCCAATATCGTGAGCCAGCTTCTGGTGCCGACGGCGTTCTCCGCCGTGAAGTGACGGACCGTCACGCTACGCCGCCGGCTGCAACTCTGACATTCGCTGTTCCGAAACGGGGTTGATCCGGCGGCTTGCCTCGTTATGGTCGCGGCGAAAGCGAGGGTTTTGTTTGTGAACGCCGCCCCATCCGCCGCACCGGTCGTTGCCCTCGGGCAGGTCCAATTCGGCAATGATTTGCCGATTTCGATCATCGCAGGCCCGTGTCAGCTCGAGAGCCGGGCGCATGCGCTCGAGGTCGCGAGCGCACTGAAGGAGATCGCGGGCCGGCTCGGGATAGGGCTCGTCTACAAAACTTCGTTCGACAAGGCCAACCGCACCAGTGCGTCAGCCGCGCGCGGTTTGGGCTTGAAGCAATCGCTGCCGATCTTTGCCGAGATCCGTGCCTCGCTAGGTCTGCCGGTGCTGACCGACATCCATGAAGCTGCGCAATGCGCCGAGGTCGCGCAAGCTGTCGACGTCTTGCAGATTCCGGCGTTCCTGTGCCGGCAGACCGATCTTCTGCTGGCGGCGGCCGCAACCGGCAAGACCGTGAACGTCAAGAAGGGACAGTTCCTTGCGCCCTGGGATATGACCAATGTCGTTGCCAAGATCACCGGCTGCGGCAACCGCAATGTGCTGGTGACCGAGCGCGGCGCGTCCTTTGGCTACAACACGCTGGTCTCGGACATGAGGAGCTTGCCGATACTGGCGCGCACCACCGGCGCGCCTGTGATCTTCGATGCCACCCATTCGGTGCAGCAGCCGGGCGGGAAGGGGACTGCGTCGGGCGGCGAGCGCGAATTCGTCCCCGTGCTGGCGCGCGCTGCGGTTGCGGTCGGCGTAGCCGGCGTCTTTATCGAGACGCATCCCGATCCCGATCGTGCGCCCTCCGACGGGCCGAACATGGTGCCGCTCCGCGAGTTCGAGGGATTGGTGCGGCACCTGATGGCCTTCGACGCGATCGCCAAAGGCAAAGCGTCCTGATGCATCGGATCGTGGTGCCTGCGGATGCGGCGGCGCGGCCAGAGGTCGAGGCTTAGGCTCCGAAAGTAGAAATCCGCGCGAGCAGCTCGTTGCGCACGTGTTCGACGACGGCAGCGTAACTGTGCGTCTCGTCCTGCCGGAACAGGCGGACGGTCGGATACCAGGGGCTGTCGTCGCGCCCGGCAAGCCAGCGCCAGTCGCCGACATGGGGCAGCATCACCCAGGTCTCGCGTCCGAGCGTCCCGGCAAGATGCGCGATGCTGGTGCACACGGTGATCACGAGATCGAGGCTTGCAATCAGCGCAGCCGTCTCGGCGAAATCGGTCAGGCCCACGGTCAAGTCGATGATGTCGGTGTGGCCCTCAAGAAATGCCTTGTCGTCTGCCCTAAGATCCTTCTGGAGACTGACGAAGGTCGCATCGCAATCGAAAAGCGGCGCGAGCGTCCGGAGCGGCATCGAGCGGCGCCGGTCATTGCCTTGCTTGGGATTGCCCGACCAGGCAAGGCCGACGCGCAGCCGGTCGTGGGCGCCGAGCCGGGCCTTCCAGGCCTGTACCTTCTCTGACGGAAGCGGCGGCAGGTATGAAGCGGGCGGGATCGTGTCAAGGGTAGTGCCGAACGCCAACGGCAGGCTCATGATCGGGCAGTGCATGTCGAAGGGCGGGAATTGCCGCGTGCCGAACGGCAGGCAGGCCGAGACTCCGGGCAGGCCGGACAAGAGCGGACAGAGGCCGCCCTGGACGACCAGCACGACGTTGGCGCCGCGCGCCGCGAGCAGCGGCACATAGCGCGCGAATTGCACGGCGTCGCCAATCCCCTCGTCGGTGCAGACCAGGATGGTCTTGTCGTTGATGTCTTCGTTGCCGAGCCATTTCGGCTCCGCGAATTTCGGATAGTCCGGCGAGAAGTCCGAAACCTTCCACCGCGCCTCCCGCTCGATCCAGCCGGCGTCAAAATTTCCGGTCTGCAGGTGCAGATGTGCGAGCTGCCAGGCGCTCCTTGCATCGTCCGGATCGAGCGCCTTCACGCCCGCATAGGCTGCAATCGCCTCATCGAAGCGATGCAGTTGGTACAATGCCAGCCCCTTGTTGGCGAGCACCGCGACCTGATCCGGACGAAGAAGCAGCGCGCGCTCGAACCATTCGAGCCCTTCCCGGGTTCGATCGAGCCCGAGCAGGGCGTCGCCGATATTGTTGCAGACAAGAAGATCATCGGGCGTCTGCTCATGCAGGCGCTGGTAGTCCTGCAAGCACTCGTCATGCCGCTTCAGGGCGCGCAGCGTGCGGGCGCGATAGAGCAAGGTCGGCGCGTGATCGTCCTGCCATTGATGGCACAGGTTGAAATAGGTGAGCGCCTCCTCGAACCGCTCGAGCTGGTGCAGTAGCACGCCGCTCCAATACGCTGCCTCGAAGTGACGCGGGTCGAGCTTGAGCACCTGTTGATAAACGACGAGCGCATCGGCGGGCCGGCTGAGCGCCACGAGCGCGCCCGCGAGCTGTTTCCACAGCTCGGCATCGTCCGGGGCGAGCTGCACCGCCTTGTCGAAGACCGCCAGCGCGTCGTCGGGCCGACCGGCCTGCTTCAGCGTGAGGCCCAGCGCCGACAGATATTCGGGCCTGGGCTCCTGCCGGATGGCGCGCGACAGCCATTCGACCGCATGGTCGTATTGCCCGGTCTGCAATGCGATCAGTCCCATGAGCTGCAGGCTGTCGGCGTGCGAGGGATCGATCGCGAACGCCTGCTCGCAGCAAAGCTGCGCGTCGAGATGCCGGCCCGCCTTGAGATGTTCCAAGCCAGCCTGATAGGGCGCGAGAGGCGTCGGTGGCGCCGTCGCAAGAGGATTGGTGGCAGGACTTTCGGCGGCCGCCTCGGCGTCGCGACGGATCATCAGGCGCGCATCAACTTGGATCGAACGCCAACCCTTAAGCGATTCTGCGCTTTCCCGGAAGGAACCGCCTAACCTCGCCCGCGATAGGGCGCGACGCCCTGGTCCGGAACCCAGAGCCCCTTCGGCAGCTTTCCAGCTTGCCAGAACACGTCGATCGGAATCCCGCCGCGTGGATACCAGTAGCCGCCAATGCGGAGCCATTTCGGCTTGATCTCGGCCGTGATCCGCTTGCCGATCATGACCGTGCAGTCCTCGTGGAAGGCGCCATGATTGCGGAAGCTTGCGACATAAAGCTTGAGCGACTTCGATTCCAGGAGCCATCGATCGGGGGCGTAGTCGATCACAAGATGCGCGAAGTCCGGCTGACCCGTCACGGGGCAGATCGAGGTGAATTCAGGTACGGTGAAGCGCACCAGATAATCGGTATCCCCTTGTGGATTGGGGACGCGGTCAATTTGGGCCGCTTCCGGCCTGTGCGGCCATTCCACGGCGCGGCCGAGCTGCAATTCGCCGGACCTTGTTGGTTTATCGGGCTTTCGCGACATGACGTTCTCCGCTCGTCGTCTTAGCCAATGATCCCAGGCCCGTCACGCGACCTTTTCCGCTTCCGAATGGGCTTTGCGGCTTTGGATGCCGCGATCGATTCTGTGCAGCGCGGCAAATTATCAGCCATGCGCACGGCGCTTGAGACGGATGTCTACGCCCTAGGTCGCAAAACAGACCCCTACAACGACCGACGAAAAGAGGGCATGCTGGCCTGACAACAAACCGATCGATCCTGCAATCGACGGCCAACAAAGGACGGGGGAAACCGGGATGAGCACGGACGTATCCGTACAGACTCGCGCAGCCGCAATTCTTGCACGCCTTGATCGACTTCCAGCCACGCGGAACGTATGGCGGCTGATCGCGCTGCTTTCGCTCGGCGGCATGTTCGAGCTCTACGACCTCTTCATGACGGCCTATGTGATCCCCGGCCTGATGAAGGCTGGATTGCTCGCCAACGTGAAGGTCAGCATCTTCGCTGGCCCCGCCTTGTTCGTTGCCGCGACATTCTTCGGCCTGTTCATCGGAACCTTGTTCTTCGGCTACTTCGCCGACAAGTACGGGCGACGCACAATCTTCACCTACTCGATGCTGTGGTACAGCGCCGCGACGCTGGTGATGGCCTTCCAGACCAGCGGCCTTGGCGTGGCGCTGTGGCGATTGATCGCCGGCATCGGTATCGGCGTGGAACTGGTCACCATCGATACCTACCTCTCGGAGCTCGTGCCGAAATCGATGCGCGGCCGCGCATTCGCCTTCAACCAGGCTGTGCAGTTTTGTGTCGTGCCGATCGTGGCCTTCATCTCCTACCTGCTGGTTCCCATCAGCCCCTTTGGTGTTGACGGCTGGCGATGGGTGGTGCTGATCGGCTCGACCGGCGCGCTCATCGTGTGGTTCATCCGCCGCGCTGTCCCCGAAAGCCCGCGCTGGCTGATCAATCAGGGGCGGCTCGATGAGGCCGACGCCGTGACGTCATCGATCGAGGCGAAGGTGCTTGCCGACCTCGATGGCAAGGCGTTGCCCGTACCCGCAAGCCATGCGGTGGAAGAGATTCAGCCCAAGGGCCGCTTTGCCGAGGTCTTCGAACCGCGCTATCGCGGCCGCACCGTGATGCTGATGATCTTCCAGTTCTTCCAGACTTTCGGCTACTACGGCTTCGCCGCCTGGGTGCCGACACTGATTGCCCAGCAGACCGGCATCAATCTGGGTGCAAGCCTGCTCTATTCGTTCATCATTGCCTGCGCCAACCCCTTCGGTCCGTTGCTGGCGATGAGTTTTGCCGACAAATTCGAGCGCAAATGGCAGGTGGTGGGCGCAGCGATTTGCATCGGGGTGTTCGGCATGCTGTTTGCGTACCAGAAAACGATGGCGCTCCTGATCCTGTTCGGCATATTGATCACGCTGTCGAACAACGTGCTGTCCTACTCGTTCCACAACTACCAGAGCGAGCTGTTTCCGGCGCGCATCCGCGCCCGCGCGGTCGGTTTCACCTACTCGTTCAGCCGGATCAGCACGGTGTTTGCGAGCTTCATTATCGGCTTCATGCTGCAGACCGCGGGCAGCAAGGGTGTGTTTGGCCTGATCGCGGTGGCGATGCTGATCGTGGTCGTCTCGATCGGAGGATGGGGACCACGCACGCTTGACCTGGAGCTCGAGGAGATTTCGCGGTAATCGGAGAAGACGGTCCCATCAGTGGTTTGATCGGCCGCGCCGGGCCAGCCTCGGCGCGGCCGTGTGCATGATGGGGACTGAAGGTGGAATCGCATGGCCGCAACTGACGACGTCTGCGTTCGCGTGCTCGTGCCAACGGGCGCACTCGGATTTGGCATTCGTAGCGACGAGGTCGATGCGGGGCTTGCTCTGGCGCCGCATGCGATTGCGGTCGACGCTGGCTCGACCGACAGTGGTCCCGCCTATTTGGCAACCGGCCGGACCAAGTATGCGCGCGGGTCCATCAAGCGCGACCTGTCGATCCTTATAGCGGCGCGAAGGCGGGCCGGCATTCCCCTGTTGATCGGCTCCTGCGGTACGTCTGGATGCGACATGGCGGTCGACCAGACGCTGGAGATCGTGCTGGAAGTCGCACGCGAGCAGGGGGACGCTCCGAGGATCGCGGTCATCTATTCCGAGCAGAGCGCCAAGGATCTCAAGGCCCGGAACGCATCCGGCATGGTGACGCCGCTGGCGCCTGCTGCTCAGCTGAATGATCACGATCTCGATGTCTGCACGCATATCGTCGCGCTTCTGGGGCCGGAGCCTTACATCGAGGCTCTCGCTTCCGGCGCCGACATCGTGCTCGGCGGCCGCACCACTGACACGGCGGTGCTCGCCGCCGTGCCCTTGATGCGGGGAGCGGATGTGGCGGCAGCTTGGCATGCCGCCAAGGTCGCCGAATGTGGCGGGCTATGCACGGTCAACCCGACCAGTCCGGGTGTGATGATGAGCGTCGACCGCCATGGCTTCACGATCGAGCCGCTATCGGCGCAGAACCGTTGCACGCCGGAGACCGTATCGGCGCACATGCTGTACGAGAACAGCGATCCGTTTCGGCTGGTGGAACCTGGTGGCGTGCTTGACGTCACCGACGCGGAGTATGTCGCCATCGATGATCGGCGCGTACGCGTCACCGGATCGCGGTGGGAGAGGCGGCCCTACACCATGAAGCTGGAAGGGGCCGGCGGCGGCCCGTTCCAGACCATCATGCTGATCGGGATCGAGGATCCGGCCGTGCTCGTGGATGTGGACTCCTTCGTCATGCGCATGGAGCGGGCGCTACGCGAGCGCGTATCCCGCACACTCGGCACCGATGCGGACATCGATCTGTCGCTTCGCCCCTATGGCTGGAACGCCGTGTCCGGACGGCCGGTGGATGCAGGAGCCGCACCGCCGCGCGAGATCTGCCTGATGTTTGTCGCGACCGCACCGACGCAGGCCATGGCGACTGAGGTCGCGCGGATCTGCAATCCGCTGTTCTTCCATTTTCCGGCGCATGAGGGCAGCGAATTGCCGAGCTACGCCTTCCCGTTCTCGCCCGCCGAAATCGAGCGGGGACAGGTGTTCGCGTTTCACCTCAACCACGTGGTGCACACGGCCTCACCCTTTGAACTGGCGCGCACCCGCTGGGTCGATGGTCCGCCCGCGCTCGGAAAAGTCGCCAATGCCCAGGCTCGCTGACGTCTGCCGCTACGTCCGCTCCAAGAATGCCGGTCCGTTCTGGGTCACGGTGGACTTGTTTTTCGACAGCGCCGACAACTATGCGCAGTATCACAGCGACCCCGCGATCTCGGCCGAGAAGATTGCCGCGATCTACGGCGTCGATGCAGCGCTGGTGAAACGGTTCGAAGTCAAGTCGCTGAACATGGTCAAGATTTCATACCCGCGCATGACGCCCCAGGGCGGGGTGCACGAACGCGACATGCATGGCGGCCAGCAATTCGTTCCGCTGCTCGGATTGCAGCTTCGCCGCAATCGGTAGGGTCACTATCTTCCTGCGAGCCCGATATCTCGGCCTCACTCACCGAGCCTTTCCTGCTCCGCTGCGTTGCGGTAGAAGCGGCCCCGACCCGCCACCCCATCCTTCAAAGAGGGCACTCATGACCGCCATTGTCGACATCATAGGCCGCGAAATCCTGGACAGCCGGGGCAATCCCACCGTCGAGGTCGATGTGGTGCTGGAAGATGGCTCGGTCGGCCGTGCGGCGGTGCCCTCGGGGGCGTCCACCGGCGCGCACGAGGCCGTCGAGCTCCGTGACGGCGACAAGTCGCGCTATCTCGGCAAGGGCGTGCGCAAGGCGGTCGAGGCTGTGAATGGCGAGATTTTCGAGGCGCTGGCTGACCAGCCGGTCGAGGACCAGATCCAGATCGACCAGATCATGATCGATCTTGACGGCACGCCGAACAAGAGCCGGCTGGGCGCTAACGCGATCCTCGGCGTGTCGCTCGCCTGCGCCAAGGCCGCGGCCGAATCCTTCGACATGCCGCTCTACCGCTATGTCGGCGGCACCGCCGCGCGGACGCTGCCGGTGCCGATGATGAACATCGTCAATGGCGGCGTGCACGCCGACAACCCGATCGTCTTCCAGGAGTTCATGATCCTGCCGGTCGGGGCTGCGACCTTCGCCGAAGCGCTGCGTTGCGGCTCGGAGATCTTCCACACGCTGCGCGCCGAACTGAAGAAGGCCGGCCACAACACCAATGTCGGCGATGAGGGCGGTTTTGCCCCGAACCTCCCATCGGCGGATGCCGCGCTCGACTTCGTCATGGCTGCGATCGGCAAGGCGGGCTACAAGGCGGGAGGCGACGTGATGGTCGGCCTCGACTGCGCCGCGACCGAGTTCTTCAAGGACGGCAACTATGTCTATGGCGGCGAGAACAAGACCCGCTCGCGCTCCGAGCAGGCGAAGTATCTCGCCGATCTCGCGTCGCGCTATCCGATCGTCTCCATCGAGGACGGCATGAGCGAAGACGACATGGAGGGCTGGAAGGAACTGACTGATCTGATCGGTGGCAAATGCCAGCTCGTCGGCGACGATCTTTTCGTCACCAATGTGAAGCGGCTCTCGGACGGCATCAAGAACGGCCGCGCCAACTCGATCCTGGTCAAGGTCAACCAGATCGGCACCTTGACGGAGACGCTCGCCGCAATCGAGATGGCTTACAAGGCCGGCTACACCGCCGTGATGTCGCACCGCTCCGGCGAGACCGAGGATTCCACCATCGCCGACCTCGCGGTCGCGACCAATTGCGGCCAGATCAAGACGGGCTCGCTCGCGCGTTCCGATCGCACCGCCAAGTACAATCAGTTGCTGCGCATCGAGCAGCAGCTCGGCAAGCAGGCGAAATATGCCGGGAAAGGCGCGCTGAAGGCGCTCGGCTGAACACAGCCGCTGGTTGTTTTTCGAAATCAAGGAGAGCGCGAAGTTCCTCGCGCGGAACTGCAACAGCGTCCGCGACTGCGTTCAAAAAAACTTCCGCAAGGAACTCTCGCGCTCTTAAGATCAACGTAACACCTCGCGAACAACGTCTCCAGAAGGGACGGAGTCTTTCGCGTGGCAACACTCTTCGATGTTCAGGGCCTTGGTGCGCTGTCCGAATGGAACGGACAATTCTCGAGTCCTTCTGCGTTTCAAGCCTTTCAAACCATCGCGGCGCTCGGATCGAACTCGGTCGAGCTGACTGTCCGCATCTGGACCCAGACAGGAACAAGCAACACGGTCATCGCCGATCCGGACAAGACCGAAAGCGACGCGAGCCTGCTTGCATCGTTTAAGGCGGCCGAGGCGGACGGCCTGTCGGTGGTGTTCAAGCCCAATCTTTCGCCGCTTGATGGCTCGCCAGGGTATGCCTTGGCGCCGACAGATGTCGCGGCCTTCTTTGCATCCTACAAGGCGGAGATCGTTCACCTTGCGACCATTGCGCAGGAAGGTGGGGTCACGACGTTTGCGATCGGCAACGAGATGCAAAGTCTGTCCGGCGCGCAATATCTGCCGTACTGGACCGACATCATCAATTCGGTTCGGCAGGTCTATCACGGCCAGTTGACCTACGCCGCCGCGACCGATGAAGCCTACAAGGTGTCGTTCTGGAATGAGCTCGACACCATCGGGGTCAACACCTATCCGCCGCTGACCACCGCCGAGCATCCGACCGTGCAGCAGTTGGTCGATGCCTGGCACCAGGTGCCGACCGATCCCTATTGGGCGGCCGTGTTCGAGCACCAATCGCCGGTCGATTTCCTGCACTCATTGTCTGAGCAATACGGCAAGCCGGTGCTGATGACCGAGGTCGGCTACCGCAGCATGGACGGCACCGCGATCGAGCCGGGGGCCTGGAACAACAACGGCACGCCCGATCCGAATGCGCAAGCCGACGCCTTCAAGGCCTTCTTTCAGGTCTGGACCACGGCGGGCGGAAGCTGGCTGCAGGGCGCCGAAATCTGGCAGTGGGACCTCAACAATCAATACACGCCCACCGGCTATTCGCCGATGGGAAAGCCGGCCGCGGCCGTGATCGCCCAATATTTTCACGGCGATGGTGGCGCAAGCGCCAACTTCGCAAATGGAACGGTCGACAACGCGGATGGCACGCGCGACGTCTACACGACAGGAATCGTCGGCGAGAGCTACGCCTCCGAGCATGATGTCATCGGCGCCAACGGTTACACCACCCTGATCGAGCGTTTCTTTGCCGATGGCACGCTCGCCTTCACGCAAGCCCTCAACAACGACAGCTCTGTGGTTCAGGCGCAATACGACACGAGCGGCCATCTCGCGCAGTTTGCCATCGACTACGCCAACGGAACATTCGATCAGTTGACGTTCGACGCATCAGGCAATGAGACCGGAGAAATCATCCGCCATGTCGACGGCTCGCGTGACATCTATGTCTACGAGATTGCCGGTCAGGCCTATACTTCGGAGCACGTGGTCACCGACGCATCGGGGCAGAGCACCCTGATCGATCAATATCGCACCGACGGATCCTTGCTCTTGCAGCAGACAGTCGATGCGAGCGGCGTCAAGACCATCGATCAGTACGACGACTCCGGTCATCTGGCCGAAAAGACCGTAGTGCAGACGGACGGCTCGTATGTGCAATCGACCCACGCCGCCGACGGCTCGCTGAGCAGCGAAACGTTGCGGCATGCCGACGGCTCGCGCGACATCTACAGCTACAACATTGTCGGTCAGGCCTATACGTCGGAACATGTGGTCAACGATCCCTCCGGCCACAGCATCCTGATCGATCAATATCGCGCCGACGGATCGTTGTTTCTGGAGCAGACCGTCGCCGCAGATAGCGTCAAGACCGTCGATCAATATGATGATTCAGGTCACCTCGCGCAGCAGATGGTGATGCAGACCGACGGCACCTACGTGCAGTCGAACTTCGGGTCGGACGGCACGTTGTTGTCGCAGACCACGCGCAATCTCGACGGCAGCCGCGATGTCGATACCTACGGGATCACCGGTCAATCCTATTCGGCGCGCCACGATATGATCAGCGCGACCGGCTACACGCTCTCGACGACATTCGACAACACCGATGGTTCGCACACCCAGGTCGCGAATGCGCCAGGCGTAACCATCACGGCTCCGGCCGGCAATGACGTCATCAACAGCGCAGGCGGGGACAATTTTGTGTTCAAGGAAGCCCCGACCCAGGCCGTCATCAACAATTTCCAGACCGGAGAAGCGCCGGGCCATGATGTGATCGAAATCTCCGCGGCGCTGGTCCCGGACCCCGCGCATGTCGCGGTCGAGGTCGTCGGTCACGACACCGTCATTGAGCTAGGCCAGCACGGCTCGATCACGCTCGCAGGCGTCACGGCGCCATTGACGCCGCACGACATATTGATCGTCTGAACATTGATCGGGCGACCGGGCGAGTCGTCCGCCCATCGCCCTTGTCTCTCTCCTTCAACGCGCCTAAGTGATCGGCGACCCAATCGAAGCCGTCACAGGAAGTAGGGGAGGAGATCAACATGGCATCCCAGGGAACGAGCGGCCTGCAACTTCGGTCGCTGATCAAGAAGAGCGGCGAGCTCGAGATTTCGCTGTTGAATGTGCCAATATCCGAGCCTGGCCCCGACGAGGTCGTGGTTCGCGTCGAGGCGACGCCGATCAATCCCAGTGATCTCGGGCTTCTGACGGGCGCCGCCGACCTGTCGACTGCGAAGGCTTCCGGCACGAAGGAGTCCCCGGTCGTCACCGCCAAGGTGCCGGAAGCGGCGATGAAGGCCATGGCCGGAAGGCTCGACGAATCCATGCCGGTCGGCAATGAAGGCGCGGGCGTTGTGATCAAGACCGGCTCGTCGGACGCTGCGAAAGCGCTGATGGGCAGGACCGTCTCGATGATCGGTGGCGCCATGTACGCGCAGTATCGGTGCCTCCGCGTCAACGAATGCATGCCGCTGCCGGCAGGGACGACCGCGTCCGAAGGCGCGTCCTGGTTCGTCAATCCGCTGACCGCGCTCGGCATGACCGAGACCATGCGCCGTGAAGGCCACAAGGCGCTGGTGCACACCGCGGCCGCTTCCAACCTCGGTCAGATGCTGAACAAGATCTGCATCAAGGACGGCATCGGCCTCGTCAACATCGTGCGCAGCCGGGAGCAGGCCGATCTG